>Ga0209336_10000980_pt1 | contig 14118 bp, 12 predicted proteins | sample LinPmetageLP32_FD_184042 | JGI IMG/M metagenome (GOLD analysis project Ga0209336, IMG submission 184042) | Marine viral communities from the Pacific Ocean - LP-32 (SPAdes) (version 2) | ecosystem: Environmental > Aquatic > Marine > Oceanic | place: Pacific Ocean | collected 2009-08-23 | reverse complement strand
TGATAATACTAAAGCTTTATTTGGTAACGGAAACGACCTACAAATATATCATAACGGAACAAACTCTAATATAGAAAACTTTTCAGGCACCTTACAACTTGTACAAAATCAAGATGATGGAGATATTAGCTTCCGATCAGATGATGGCAGCGGCGGTACTACAGAGTATTTTAGGTTAGATGGTGGTGAGGGAATTACAATAGCCAGTCGCGACATCAGAATGATCGACAATAAAGGTTTTGTAATGGGAACTGATGGTGACTCTTTTATAAAACACACAGGCGCTCAGTTTTCGTTTTTTAACGACACTGGTCATGCGATTTTTTATAATAGAGCAAACGATAAAAACTTTCAATTTCACACAGATGACGGATCTGGAGGCACTACCGCATACTTAACCTTAGAAGGCTCTAGTACTCACGCTTACTTCTCAAATCCAGGCAATGTAGGTATAGGTACTACTAGTCCAAGTCAGAAGCTAGAGGTTGCAGGTACACTTGGTGTTACAGGATCAACAACTTTAGCTGGTTTAAGTGCATCATCTGTAACTACTCCTCTTATACAATTACAAAGTGATTTAAACATACTAAACAAAGCGCAAACTGCTTACATAACTTTAGCTGATAGAGATACAAGCGGTAGTGAGGTTGTATATAATTTAGCAAATGTAGGTTCTGCAACTTTTGCAGGTAGTATCAACGTAGGTAATACAAGTAAAATTGAAAAAGCACAAAATACAACTCAATTTGATACAGATTCTTTCTTAAGGTTACACCCATCAGCAACTACGAATTCAGGTGGATATACTAATATGATTTTTGGAACTAGCACTGCTAATAATTTTGGGGTTGCTATTGGTGGTCGAAGAGCAGGAACTGGCGATACAAGTTCCAACAATAATCCTGAATTTTCTGTAAGAATATTAAATGATTCAATCACAGGAACAGAAGTATTAAATATAAATACTGCTGGAAACGCAACTTTTGCAGGTGGTGTAAGTCTTACTGGAGGTGCTTTATCTATATCTGGCGATGGAAGCAATGCGGCTACGTTAACAGAAAGTTCAGCTGGTATTTTAACAATAGCAACAGTTGATGCTCTTATACTTGATTCTGCAGATGATATAACTTTAGATGCTGGTGGTAATGATATAAGGTTAAAAGTAAGTGGAACTGAATATGCTAAATTTAACAATGCAAGTAGTGACTTGAATATTTACTCATCAATACAAGACAAAGATATAAAATTTTTAGGTAATGATGGTGGCTCTACAATTACAGCATTAACCTTAGATATGTCAGATGGTGGTTGGGCAACTTTTAATTCAGGAATACACGTTGCAAATACATTTTCTCCATCAACTTTTGGAAAAGCAACTTTTGCAGGCAACGTCGGTATTGGAACAACTAGTCCTGCAGAGAAGTTAACAGTTTCAGGTGACTCTAATATTACAGGTAAGCTAGCGGTAGGGTCTTCTGCGGCTCACCCATCATTTGCGTTTTACAATCAGCTAACAGCTTATTTTAACGGAGCTGTTACAATAGATGATACGTTAACCCAGTCAGGTGGCGGAACCTCAAGCTTCTCCGGGAGCGTTGGTATTGGTACAACTTCGCCTGACAGTAAACTCGAAGTAGATATGAACGATGCCTCAGGCAATAGACTTGGCTTTACTGGCGATGGCTCAACAACTGGAGCTGCACTGTGGACAAATTGGACAACAGGTACATCATATTTAGATTTTAGATTAGGTGGCACTACAAACACGTACACTAAGATGCGTATTACAAATGCTGGTAACGTCGGTATTGGGACGACTAGTCCTTCAGCTAAGCTGCACGTTAAGTCTGCTTTTGCAGGTAGTTTTACATACGATACAACTGCTGACGATCTAATTGTAGAATCTAACGCTAACGGTGGGATAACTATTGCAACCGCGGCGGCTAATACTGGTAGAGTTATATTTGCTTCACCGGATGACGCAACAGGTAGTGAAATATCGTTTAACGCCTCTGGCGCTTTAATGAAGATAGGTACTACTACTGGTTCAGGTCAACTAGTTTTGCAGTCTGGAAATGGATCAGAAGCTTTACGCGCAAACTCCTCGGGTAACATTGGTATAGGAACTACTAGTCCAGGTCAAAAGCTTGAAGTTAACGGAACAGTTAAATCATCAGGACTTCACGTTACAGCAGCACCTAGAATAGATGCTACAGGAACGCCCGGACTATCGGCGGCTGGACAGAGTTCATCACCAACTCAAGCTCAAGTAAAAAGTGGTGGTAATCCTGATTATTATTTATCAGAGCCTGATGAGTTTTTAGCTATAAATATAAGTGGAACTACTTATGTAATACCCGCGTACGCAACATGATAAAACTAACATCCGAATTAAAGAAAAAAATAGAAGATCAAGGTAAAAAACTAATACCTATAACTTTAGAACAACTTAGTAAAGCTAAAAAATTAACAAATAAAAACAAAAAAAATGATTAATTACAATTGGAACTGTAAAACAGTAGACGTAAAACCTACAGACGGAGATTTAAGCGATGTAGTGTACAATGTGCATTGGATAGTTGAAGCTTCTAAAGGTGACATTAGTACAACATCTATAGGTACTAAGCAAGTAGAAGTAGACGAAGATGTAGACTTTGTAGACTTTGACGATTTAAAAAATGCAACAGTAGTTGGATGGGTCAAAGAAGCTATGGGTGAAGATGAAGTAGATGCAATAGAAGCTGGTTTAGCTGCAAATATTGCGGAAAAAGAAAACCCTACGTCTGTAACTATGACAATAGAAGACTAATATTAGTAAAAAACGTGAAAATAGCGTAATAATACAGAAGTAAACAAATTAAATTTTATTATGGACTTAAAAATTAAAGACGAACAATTAACAAAGCTACAAGCTTTAGTAAATCAAATTAGCCAAACGCAAATGGAGCTTGGCCAAGTTGAATCTAGAAAATTTGACTTAATAGCAGCTATCCCTGCTTTTAGAAAAGACTTAGAAGTTTTTCAAAAAGAGCTTGAAGAAGAATACGGCAAGGTTACTATTAACGTACATGACGGAACAATCAAGCAAGAAGAAGATGGAGCTGATAAGAAAGATTAGTATAGGTAAAGATTATAAAAACGAAGCAATGCATTACTCCGTAGGCCAAGAGGTTTACGGAGGACATGTAATAGATTCGATACTTGAAGAAGATGAAAAGTATAGGATTTACATTACTAAAGATAATGAAGTTTTGCCATGGAAAGACTTTAATAAAAACATGGCAATTGCAGTTGAATATAATTTACAGTATTAATGCACGGTTGGGATAGTTTTATAGTGTCACCTATTAGATCAAGATACGACAACACTAAAAAGGTTGGTGACGTAGATCTTATATTAAACACTGAGATATTTACTCATAAGAACGTAAGCAATAACGCTATAGTTGTTGGTTTGCCAAAGAATAAAAAAACTGATATACAAGTTGGTGATGAAGTTATCATACACCATAATGTATTTAGAAGATGGCATGACGTCAGAGGCAAAGAACAGAACAGTAGAAGCTTTTTTACTGAAGACAAATACTTTGTTAGCGACGATCAGTTATACATATATAAACACAACGAAGAATGGAAATCACTAGATGACTATTGCTTTGTAAAACCTATAGCTAACGATGATATGTTTTCTTTAGAAAAAGAAAAACCATTAGTTGGTATAGTTAAATACTCTAATGATATTTTAAGAAGTAGAGGGATAGAGGTAGGAGATAAAATAGGGTTCATACCCAATAGCGAGTTTGAGTTTATTATAGATGGCGAGCGTGTTTATAGAGTAAGAACAAAAGTAATTACAATTAAATATGAATACGAAGGAGAAGAAAGAGAGTATAATCCAAGCTGGGTATAAAGCAGTTGAGGAGCTAATTAAGGTAGCACAAGAAAAGATCATTACAAATACTGAAGATGATGTTTCCGCTGACAGACTAAAAAATGCTGCTGCTACAAAAAAGCTAGCTATATTTGATGCCTTTGAAATACTTACACGTATCGAAAATGAAAAAGCTGTACTAGAAAATAAACCTGTTAAAGAAAAAGAAGCTGCATTTAAAGGCTTTGCTGAAAGGAGAAGCAAGTAATGTATAGTCAGAGTTTATATAATATAGTTGACAATCACATACCTATTAATTCAATAAAAAGATTAAATAAAGCTAAACGCTGGGAATATGGCTACAACAAAGAACATGATATTGTTGTAATAAGTAAGACTGGTAAGATAGGTGATATATACGAAATACAGAACTTAAAAATAGCTTTACCACCAATAAATAATGCTCATAAGTTTAAAAGCGATAAATGGGAGGTGACTCCTTATCCTAAGGAACTTAATAGAGTAAAAACAATATTCGACTGGAAAGGACTTCCAAATGAATTTAAAAACGAATACATAGATTATATTGAAAGCGAATTTAAGAAAAGAGAAGAAGGTTTTTGGTTCTACAATAACGGTAAACCTACTTATATTACTGGTACTCATTATATGTACCTTCAGTGGTCAAAAATTGATGTTGGTAACCCAGACTTTAGGGAAGCCAATAGGTTGTTCTACATATTCTGGGAAGCATGCAAAGCAGACAAAAGGTCTTATGGAATGTGCTATCTTAAAAATCGTCGATCAGGATTCTCATTTATGGCGTCAGGAGAAACTGTTAATCAAGCAACTATTAGTTCAGATGCACGATTCGGAATATTGTCCAAATCTGGACCAGACGCCAAGAAAATGTTCACAGATAAAGTTGTACCAATATCAGTTAATTATCCATTCTTTTTTAAACCAATACAGGACGGAATGGACAGACCAAAGACCGAGCTTGCATACAGAGTCCCCGCTTCTAAACTTACAAGACGGAACATTACTAGCACCGACAAACCTGAGGAACTCGATGGACTGGATACAACCATAGACTGGAAGAACACTGGTGACAACAGTTATGATGGTGAAAAATTAAGACTACTAGTGCACGATGAGAGCGGTAAATGGGACAAGCCAAACAATATTCTAAACAACTGGCGAGTTACAAAGACTTGCCTTAGACTAGGTAGCAGAGTAATTGGTAAGTGTATGATGGGATCAACTAGTAACGCATTAGATAAAGGTGGTAATGAATTTAAAAAACTTTACTATGATTCAGATGTTACAAAACGAAACAGAAACGGACAGACAAATTCGGGCCTCTATTCTTTGTTCATACCTATGGAATGGAACTACGAGGGATTCATTGATTCTAATGGACTACCTGTGTTCGAAACACCTGAACGAGAGGTTGTTGACCCACATGGAGATATAATCGATGTAGGTGTACTTAGTCATTGGCAGAATGAAGCAGAAGGTCTAAAGTCAGATCAAGACGCTTTAAACGAATTTTATAGACAGTTTCCTAGAACTGAAGAACACGCTTTCAGAGACGAAACTAAAAATAGTATATTTAATTTAACTAAGATATACGAGCAAATAGATTATAACGAAGAAACTGTTGATTTAAACGTTGGTAATTTTCAGTGGCTAAATGGAGTAAAAGATACTAAGGTAATGTTTTTACCTAATCAAAAAGGTAGGTTTAAAGTTAACTGGGTGCCACCATCGCATCTTCAAAACAAGACTATAATAAAAAATGGTTTAAAACATCCTGGAAACGAACACATGGGAGCTTTTGGATGTGACTCTTACGATATATCCGGTACAGTAGACGGTAGAGGCTCTAAAGGATCGCTACATGGCCTTACAAAGTTTAGTATGGAAGACGCGCCAGCTAACGAATTCTTTTTAGAATACATAGCTAGACCTCAAACCGCTGAAATATTTTTTGAAGATGTACTAATGGCACTTATTTTTTACGGTATGCCAATACTTGCAGAGAACAATAAACCAAGATTACTATACTATTTAAAAAGAAGAGGATACAGAGGATTTTCTATGAACAGGCCAGACAAAGTTTGGAATAAATTATCTGTAACAGAAAGAGAGATTGGTGGTATGCCAAACTCAAGCGAAGACATAAAGCAAGCGCACGCAGCAGCTATAGAAATGTACATAAATGATCATGTCGGAGAGAGAAACGAAAGCTTTGGTTCAATGCCTTTTAACGATACGCTTAATGATTGGGCAAAATTCGACATAACAAGAAGAACAAAATTTGATGCTGCTATTAGTTCTGGTTTAGCGATCATGGCTTGTAACAGACATCTATATTCGCCAAAGCAAAATACAGAGAGAAAAAAATTAAACTTAACGATAGCCAAGTATAAAAATAAAGGCTTAAATTCAAAAATAATAGAAAGATAATATGGCTGAGTCAGTTACATCACATTATTTTCCTAGTCAAGTTGTTAGTGACATAGAGAAAGTCTCGAAAGAGTATGGACTTAAAGTTGGTAAGGCTATAGAGTATGAGTGGTTCAAAAGAGACACTGGTACAAATAGATTTGCTAGTAATCAAAACAACTTTCACAAACTACGTTTGTATGCTAGAGGAGAACAATCAATACAAAAATATAAAGATGAGTTATCAATTAACGGTGACTTAAGCTATTTAAACTTAGACTGGAAACCTATTCCTATTATACCTAAATTCGTTGACATAGTAGTTAACGGAATATCAGAAAGAACTTTTGACATAAAAGCATATTCGCAAGATCCATATGGAGTTTCTAAAAGAACCAAGTACATGGAAGATATAATTGCGGATATGAAAACTAGGGATCTTAATGAGTTTGCTCAAGAAGCTTTTGGCGTTACTATAGCTAGTACACCTCCTGAGCAGCTTCCTGACAGCGAAGAAGAACTACAGTTGCATATGCAGCTAAATTACAAGCAAGCCGTAGAGATAGCTGAAGAACAAGCTATCAACACTATATTAGAAGGCAATAGGTATGAGCTGATAAAGAAGAGAGTTAATTATGATTTAACAGTTATAGGAATTGGGGCTATAAAAAACACATTTACAAAATCTGAAGGAGTAAAAGTAGAATACGTTGATCCAGCAAATATAGTTTACTCATACACTGAGTCTCCTTATTTTGACGATATATACTATATAGGTGAAATAAAAACAGTACCAATAAATGAGCTTAAAAAAGAGTTTCCAGATCTAACTAATGATGATTTGGAAAAAATGAGCAAGCAAGGTTATCAGTCTACTGGTTTTTACAATAGAAGTCTAGCTGAGTCTACTAACTTAGATAGAAATCAAGTTCAAGTGTTGTATTTTAATTTTAAGACTTATGCAAACGAAGTATATAAAGTAAAAGAAACCGCCACCGGAGCTAGCAAGGTGATAGTTAAAGACGATCAATTTAATCCACCTAACGAAGTACTGGAGGAAAGGTTTGGTAAGATGTCTAAACAAATAGAGGTTTTATACGAAGGAGCATTAGTTTTAGGTACTAGTCAGCTATTAAAGTGGGAGTTAGCTAAAAATATGATGAGACCTAAGAGTGACTACACTAAGGTCAAAATGAACTACTCAGTTGTAGCTCCTAGAATGTATAAAGGTAAAATTGAATCTTTAGTAAGTAGAACAACTAGTTTTGCTGACATGATACAACTTACGCATTTAAAGTTGCAACAAGTGATGTCGCGCATGATACCTGATGGTATATACTTAGATGCTGATGGCTTAGCTGAAATAGATTTAGGTAATGGAACAAACTATAATCCACAAGAAGCTTTAAACATGTTCTTCCAAACAGGTAGTATAATTGGTAGATCAATGACTGCTGATGGAGACATGAATCCAGGTAAAGTACCTATTCAGGAGATACAGAGCGGCTCAGGAGGAGCTAAATTAGCTTCACTGATACAAACATACAACTACTACCTTCAAATGATCAGAGATGTCACCGGATTGAACGAGGCGCGTGATGGTAGTACACCTGATAAAAACGCTTTAGTAGGTATACAAAAAATGGCGGCAGCAAACTCAAACACTGCCACTAGACATATACTACAAAGTGGTTTATTTTTAACAGCTGAACTTGCGGAGTGTGTATCTCTAAGGATATCTGATATAATAGAGTACTCACCAACAAGAGATGCTTTTATACAAAAAATAGGTGGTCACAACGTAGCTACATTAGCTGAGATGGGTAGTTTACATTTATATGACTTTGGTATATTCATAGAATTAACGCCAGATGATGAGCAGAAGCAGATGCTTGAAAACAATATTCAAATAGCATTGTCTAAAAATGGTATAGAACTAGAGGATGCTATAGATGTTCGAGAAATTAAAAATATAAAGCTTGCTAATCAAGTATTAAAAATACGAAGAAAAAAGAAATCTCAACAAGATCAGTTAATACAACAGCAAAATATTCAAGCTCAAGCACAAGCAAACGCACAAGCACAGCAAGTTGCAGCACAAGCTGAAGTTCAGAAAAATCAAGCGTTATCTCAAAGTAAAATACAAGTAGAGCAAAATATGATGCAAATGGAAATGCAAAAAATGCAGCAAGAAGCTATGCTTAAGAAAGAGCTAATGAATCATGAGTTTCAGTTAAACATGCAAATTAAGCAAATGGAGACTGAAATATTAAAAGAACGAGAATCACAGAAAGAAGATCGTAAAGATGAAAGAACTAAAATTCAAGCTTCACAACAGTCTGAATTAATAGATCAAAGAAAAAAAGAAAGTCCACCTAAAAACTTCGAGTCATCGGGTAATGATATAATGGGTGGCGGTTTTGGATTAAATGCTTTTGATCCAAGATAATTACAACTATACAATTTTATAATATTTTATTATGGCTAAAAAAAAGAAAGTCGAAGCGGTCGAAGAGATCGTTGACGTAAAACAAGAAGAGGTTGTTGAAGAAACACCTCAGGTAGAAGAACCTAAAGTTAAAAACGAAGTTCTTGAAGACGGTACTGTCAAAGTAGATCTAAGAGAAAACAATGAAGCAAAGGAAGAAGTAGATGACGGTGTTGTAAAGGTAGAAATACCATCCGATACTAAAGAAGAAACTACAGAAGAGATAGCAGAAGAAACTGCGGCAGAAGAACAAGTTGAAGAGATGGTTGCTCTAGAAGAAGTAACAGAGGAAGAGGTAGTTGAAAAGCTTGAAGAGGACATAGAAGAAGCTATAGAAAAAGCTGAAGAAGAAGGTACTAAACTTCCTGAAAACATTCAGAAGGTGGTTGACTTTATGGACGAAACTGGAGGAACTTTAGAAGATTACGTTGAATTAAATAAAGATTACTCAAAAATGAGTGATAATGATTTATTGAGCGAGTACTTCAAACAAACTAAACCTCATCTAACTGACGAAGAAAGATCTTTTGTAATGGAAGACCTTTATTCTTATGATGAGGACATCGATGAAGAGCGAGATATAAAAAGAAAGAAATTGGCATTAAAAGAGCAAGTTGCAAATGCTAAAAACCACCTAGACGGGTTAAAGTCTAAATATTACGATGAAATCAAAGCTGGTTCTAGGTTGAACCCGGAACAACAAAAGGCTATGGATTTTTTCAACCGTTACAACAAAAATCAGACGGTAGCTGAAGACAACACTAAGTTCTTTAAAAGAAAGACTAATGAAGTTTTCTCTGATGAATTCAAAGGTTTTGAATACAATGTAGGAGATAAGAGATTTAGACTTAATGTTAAAGATACAGACAGTGTTAAAGACAGCCAAATGGACATTGGAAATTTTGTAAACAAGTTCCTTAACAAGGAAACTAGTAAAATTGAAGATGCTAAAGGTTATCACAAGTCTTTGTTTACTGCAATGAATCCAGATGTAGTAGCTAATCATTTTTATCAGCAAGGAAAAGCAGATGCGCTAAAAGAAAGTATGTCAAAGGCAAAGAATGTCGACATGTCGCCTAGAGGTACTTTAGCAGCAGAAACTAATCCTAATAGTATGAAAGTTAGAGCTATATCCGGTGAGTCATCTTCTGATTTTAAAATTAAAATTGGTCAAAATAGACCAGCAAACAAAATTACTTAAACTTTTAAAATTAAAAAAACAAAATTATGGCTTTAGCAGGAACTGGCGCTGAGTTAAATCACATAACTCCACGCCCAACAAAATCCCTATGGGGAGACAACTATCTTTCTTTTGACTCAGCGTCAGGAGGAGGAACATTTGCAGCTCAATTCTTACCAGAAATTTATGAGAAAGAAGTTGAAAGATACGGAAAACGTACAATCAACGGATTCTTAAGAATGGTTGGAGCTGAGATGCCCTTAGCTTCAGATCAAGTTATTTGGTCAGAGCAAGGAAGATTACACGTTGCATACGACGACGGTCTTACAGGAGAAGCAGTAAATATCTTAGACGCAAGCGCTAACACTATCACTGTTCCAAGTGGACACTTAATCAAAAACCATGACACTATTATTGTTTCTCACGTAACAGACAGTAGTAAAGTATTGAAATGTATCGTTACTAATAACGCTACAGCTGCTACTACTATAACTGTTGCACCTTACGCACAAGCTGCTTTAGATACTAGCAGTGTATTTGCTGATGGCGACAATATTAAGTTATTCGTATATGGTACTGAGTACAAAAAAGGATCTTCAGGAATCACAGGTTCTATCGATGCTTCTTTCACACAGTTTTCAAATCGACCAGTTATCATGCGTGACAGATACCAAGTTAATGGTTCTGACACTGCTCAAATTGGTTGGGTTGAAGTAACTACTGAGAATGGTGCTTCTGGATACTTATGGTATATGAAGTCTGAGCACGAAGCTCGTCTACGTTTTGAAGACCAAATAGAAATGATGATGGTTGAAGGTGAAAAAGCTGCTGCTACTTTCGCTGGAACTGGAAACTTTGCTATTCAAGGTACTGAAGGTTTATTTGCAGCTGTAGAAGATAGAGGTATTGTTTACAACAACACTGACTTTGATACAGTTGATACTTCAGGTGTTACTGACCAAGTGGCTGCAGGAGCTCACACTGGTCTTGATACTTTTGATACTATCTTGCAAGAACTTGACAAGCAAGGTGCTATTGAGGAAAACATGATGTTCTTAAATAGAGCTACGACTCTAGAAATTGACAAAATGTTAGCTGCTCAAAACAACTATGGTGTTGGAGGTACTTCTTACGGAGTATTTAACAACTCTGAGAATATGGCGCTAAACTTAGGTTTCTCTGGTTTTAGACGAGGTTCTTACGACTTCTACAAGTCTGACTGGAAATACTTAAACGATGCAACGACTCGAGGATTAATCGGAGACATTGAGGGTATTATGGTACCAGCTGGTACTTCTACCGTTTACGATCAATCTTTAGGTAAGAACATCTCTAGACCTTTCTTACACGTACGTTACAGAGCTTCTGAAGCTGATGACCGAAGAATGAAATCTTGGATCACTGGATCTGTAGGTGGAAACTTCACATCTGATGCAGACGAGATGGTAGTAAACTTCTTGTCAGAAAGATGTCTATGTGTACAAGCTGCGAACAACTTCGTACTATTCAAGAAGACTACATAGTAGCAAATTAATGTAAATAATTACCCTCGTATTTATAACGGGGGTAATATTTACCTTTTAAAACTTTTAAATTATATTATATTATGAAATTTACAAAACCCGAAAATTGGGAAATTAAAGATAGAGTCTACATGCTCAAAGAAGGAATGTCGCCAGTAGCAGCGACTATATCTTCAAAACATTCAAGAAGAAATCCATTAATGTGGTTTGATGAAGAAAAAGGCTATCAAAGAGAACTTAGGTATGCTACAAATCATCCATCTCCGTTTAAAGACGAACAAAAAGGAGTTGCAACGCTTGGGCATATAGTTTTTAGAAATGGACAATTAAACGTTACTAAAGAAAACCAAGCACTACAGCTTTTGCTTTCGGTATATCATCCAAGGCTAAACAAGTTGTACAGAGAGTTCCAACCTCAAGTTATAGCTGACAATCAAGTAGATTGGATAGAGCTAGAAATAGAAGCATTAAACTTAGCCCAAAGTTTAGATATAGACGCATCTGAAGCTATACTAAGAGTAGAGCAAGGTTCTAAGGTATCTAAGATGAGTTCTAAAGAAATAAAAAGAGATATACTAGTGTATGCTAGAAATTATCCTCAAGCTTTCATAGAACTAGCACAAGACGATAATGTTCAACTAAGAAACATTGGAGTTAAAGCCGTTGAGGCAAACATTATAAAACTAGCTGACAACAACAGAGTGTTTAAGTGGGCTAGTAACGGTAGAAAATTATTCACCGTACCATTTGAAGAACAACCCTATTCTGCATTAGCCGCATGGTTTAAGACAGATGAAGGTGTTGAAGTATTCAATGCTATTGAAAAGAAACTAAATTAATAGTCACTTATAGGATGTGGTCATCTGTATAGGTGGCCACAAACTATATAAAAAGAAATTATGGCAGTAAATATAAATACAGTTTATCTAAGAGTTTTAGCTATAGCTAATAAAGAGCAAAGGGGCTATATAACTCCGCAAGAATTTAATACGCTTGCTAATCAAGCTCAATTAGATATATTCGAGCAGTATTTTTATGATCTTAATCAGTTTTTAAGATTACCAGGCAATGACACAATTCATGCCGATCCTGTCGATATGCTCGAAGAAAAAATAGAAATATTTGACAAGTTTAACCAAACTGTTGCAATGTCATCTGGCGGCGTTGGTGATCTAACAAATAGCAACGCAAATAAAATATACAGACTAGGTGCTGTGTATAACCGAACGTCTATTAATGGTGTAACAACTATTGTAGAAGCAGAGCATTTAAATAAAAATGAACTTAGGCAGTATCTAAACTCGCCACTAACTTCACCTACGGTAAAAAGACCGGTATATATTAAAACAACGGAAACAGCAATACAAATATTTCCTACGTCTATAACTGCTAACGTTACTTGTAATTTTATAGCTAAACCATCAGATGTTTACTGGGGTTACAATATAATTAACGATGAAGCACTTTACAATCCAACAACATCTATAAACTTTGAACTTCACGAGTCAGAAGAAACTGATATAGTTTTTAAAATACTAGCTATGGCCGGTATAACTATAAAAGATCCGCAGCTATACCAAATAGCTGCTACGGAAGAAGCTAAAGATAATCAACAAGAAAAACAATAAAAAATGGCATTATTTCAGGGAACACAGCAGCAATACTACGACAACAGTCAGACGTTTACAGGAAATGGTTCGTTAACAGCTTTTACATTGACATTTAGTCCTTCGCCAACTCTAGAATCTGAGTTTGAAATATTTATAAATGGGGTAGAGCAGAATAGTAATACCTATTCTTATAATAGTAATGTAATAACTTTTGCCTCTGCTCCGGCTAACGGTTCGTTAATACTTGTGAAACAGCTACTAGTTAGCGAACAACTCGGCAATTACCAATACATAAGTATAGACGACTTAGTAAATAACTTTAGAGTAGCTTACGTTGGAGAAGGAAAAATAATATCTAAAGTAAAAACTCCTGATATAAATTTTCATACTCAAAGGGCTATAGCAGAACTAAGCTACGATACGCTTAAGTCTGAAAAATCACAAGAAATAGAGATACCTCCATCGCTAAAGATGCAGCTTCCACATGATTATGTTAACTACGTACAGTTTTCTTGGAAAGACAACGCAGGTGTTGAAAGAATAATATATCCAGCTAGAAAAACCAGTAATCCCACTGCGTTATTGCAAGATGAAAACTACAACTACACATTTGACAATGATAATACATTGTTAAAGGCAGAAGAATCTGAAACTTGGAAAGCTTTTAAAGCGAACTCTGATAATGATAATACTGTAGAGAACGTAAGTGGACCAGATACTGACGCCACGTTAGCTGAAGGTAGAAGATACGGTCTAATGCCTGAAAATGCTCAGTTTAATGGAGTTTTTTTCATAGACAATTCAAGTGGTTATGTTTTTTTTAGCTCTGACATCAACGGTAAAGTAGTTACAATAAAATACATAAGTGATAGCTTAGGCACTGAAGGCGAGATGAGAGTACATAAGTTTGCAGAAGAAGCGGTTTATAAACATGTTGCACACGCGGTGCTTGCATCTAAAATCAATACGCCAGAGTATATAGTGGCTAGATTTAA
>Ga0209336_10000979_pt1 | contig 14119 bp, 19 predicted proteins | sample LinPmetageLP32_FD_184042 | JGI IMG/M metagenome (GOLD analysis project Ga0209336, IMG submission 184042) | Marine viral communities from the Pacific Ocean - LP-32 (SPAdes) (version 2) | ecosystem: Environmental > Aquatic > Marine > Oceanic | place: Pacific Ocean | collected 2009-08-23 | reverse complement strand
TACAATCTCTATGTACTCCTGATTTCATTTTAAATTCTACCTCTTGGTCTACTACTATTATATCAATCATATTGATAATATCGCTACCTACTGATTTATCAGTTTCTATTCTTATTATGTTTGTTTTATTCACTTTATTTCCTTTTAGTTATGGGGGGATTTTACACCCCCTTTTGTTAATTATTTTCTGATTGAAATTTTTTGAAAGCTTCTTTTGTCATTGTTTCTTTTATATGATTTACAAATCCATCTATAACATCTGACATTTCTTTAGGTATATCAAAAGTTTTTTGTATAGCTATCATATCTATAAAAGATATTTTTTTATTAAAAGTTTTTTCAAATATTGCTCTTACTTGATTTACTGTTATTGTATTTTTATTCATTTTTAATCCCCTTGTTGTTATACGAATCATTATATCAATATGTTTGCAGATGTCAACAAATAAATACAAAGAATATAAAAAACCACTAAATCTAGTACTTTCTGGGTATATTAGGCACAAATTCTATTTGCATTAAAATATATTTATGGTAATTTTTTTTATAAAGGGAGTAAACCTATTAAAAAAACCTATATAAAAAAATATAAAATCTCCAATAAAATAAAGGTATTATAGCATTATGAGCGATTTAGAAAAAAATGAAAATGAAAATCCTCAAGAGTCAAATGATGAAGAGGTAAACTATTCTGAGATGGAAAGCAAAAACTTTTCTTGTGTAGCAGAACTAAAAGCAATGGATGATGAAGAAGAAGAAGGAAGGTTCGAAGGCTACGCCTCAATTTTTGGAAACAAAGATTTAGGAGGAGATGTAGTTCAAGAAGGAGCATTTAGAAAAAGCTTAATGAGAAGAAAACCAAAGAATGTCAAAATGCTAATGCAACATAAAACAGATATGCCTATAGGAGTATATGACAAAATCAAAGAAGATGATAATGGATTAAGAGTGCAAGGAAGACTAGCATTAGGAACACAAAAAGGCAGAGAAGCTTACGAGTTATTAAAAATGGGAGCTTTAGATGGCTTATCTATAGGCTATAAAGCAGACCCTAAAAAACAAGTCTATGACGAAAGAAAGAGAAAAAGATATCTCAAAGAAGTAGACTTAATGGAAATTAGTCTTGTTACTTTTCCAATGAATCCGAAGGCACAAGTTACTTCGGTCAAGGCAAGTGATAGGACTATTAGAGACTGGGAAAAATTTCTTCGAGATGAAGGCGATTTATCTAGGTCTCAAAGCAAGATAGCAAGTAAAGCTGTCTATTCAAGTCTGGTTGACCACTGGGATGGTGCAAAACAGGACAATTCGGATTTGGTATCATCTATGAGAGATGTTATCAAAGTTTTATCAACTACTAATACTAAGGAGTAATTATGACTGACAATATTAGTCAAAGCGAACTCAAAGAATGTATTGAAAACACAGGTAAGGCTTTTGAAGAGTTCAAGAACACTTACAATGGCAAGATACAAGAACTTGAGAAAAAAGGCTCTGTAGACCCATTAGTTGACGAAAAGTTAAAAAAAATCGAAGGCACATTAGATTCCCTAGAAGATTTTAACCAGAAAGCAACTAAGATAGCTATGGAACAAAAAAAAGTTGGAGATAAAGTCGACAACTTAGAAGTAATGCTTAAAAGACCAAGCAATAATTTTTCAACAAAACAGATTGATGAAAAAGCTGTTGCATACGAAAAGTATCTAAGAAAAGGAGCAGATTCTCTTGATGATATGGAAGTTAAGACACTTACAGTTTCTAACGATACTGGTGGTGGATACTTAGCTCCTCCAGAGTATGTAAGAGAAATTATTAAGAAAGTTACTGAGATGTCTCCAGTAAGAGCTGTTGCTAGAGTAAGAAGTACAACTCAAAGAAGTATTCAAATTCCATCAAGAACAGGAGTTTTTAGTGCTAATTGGGTTTCTGAAATAGGAACAAGAAGTGAAACTACAGGTTTAACTTATGGACTAGAAGAAATTCAAGCTCATGAATTATATGCTTTAGTAGACATATCTCAAGCAGATGTAGAAGACCCAGTATTCGATATGGAGTCAGAACTTTCTAGTGAATTTGCAACACAGTTTGCAGTAGCAGAAGGAACTTCATTCATATCTGGAACAGCACAAGGACAGCCAGAAGGTATATTAACTAATTCTGGAATAGGCTCAACAGCAGGTGGTAACGATACATTTACTATTGATAACCTATTAACTCTATATGGAGACTTAAAGAGTGATTATGCTAGAAACGGAACTTTTATGTTTAACAGAGGAACACTTTCATTTATAAGAAAGTTAAATACTGGAGACGGTGGTTCTTATGTTTTCCAATCTGGCTTTTCATTACAGACTGGTGTTCCAAATACAATTCTAGGTCAGCCTTATGTAGAAGCTGCTGATATGCCTAGTGTTGGTAATGGAACTGTTCCTGTAATTTTTGGAGACTTCTCCAGAGGTTATACAATAGTTGATAGAATTAATCTTTCAATACTAAGAGACCCATTCACTCAAGCGGCATCTGGTTCAATCAGATTCTTAGCAAGAAAAAGAGTTGGTGGTCAAGTAGTAATGTCAGAAGCTATTCGTAAATTAACATTAACTTAATAGGAAAGGAATAATATTATGTCAAGAAAAGATTTAGCAAATAATATACAAACTTTTCAAATGCAAAAACCAATAGTTAATACATCTAATGATGCAACAGTTAATTCATCAGTAAAAGGAACAGCAGAAACTCAAGGTCTTATGATTCAAGTTTGTGTTGGAACTTCAGCAGATACACTTTCAGGAAGTTTAAAGTATGACTTTGCTTTGATGGAGTGTGATACTCAAGGTGGTACTTATACTGCCGTAGCTGATGCAGATGTAACTTATGGCACTATATCAGGTAGTGGTATCTTTGCTACTGTAGATGATGGTGCTGAAGATGATGCTAATTATCAAGTTGGATATGCAGGAGGAAAGGCTTTTGTAAGAGTAGATATAATTGCAACAGGAAACCATTCATCTGGTACACCTATAGCAGTTAATGCTATTACACAACAAATTCATTTACCAGAAAGTAGTTCAAATGATGGAACTGCGACAGGTAGAGGATAGTTATGGTTGATGTTATTGGGGAAGGAAACTTCCCCTTTAACTTTTAAATTAAGGAGATATTATGAAGATAAAAATGTTAAAAGATAAAGCAGGTACAGCTAATGCAATAGGAAGCGTTAGTAAGACTTATGAAGCAGGTATAACTTATGATATGGAAGAGAGTTGGGCAAAAGCACTTGCTGATACTTTTATTGATGGAGGGTATGCTGAAGAGATAGGTAAGATTGAAAAGAAAGTAGTAAAACCTACAGAAAAAAAAGTACAAAAAAAAGAAGTAAAAACAAAGACTACATCAGATAAGGATTAAATTAAATGAGTGGAGTAACAGTAGTAACATCTGCTTCTGTAGACCCAGTAAGCGATAATGATGTAAAAACAGCATTAAGAATTCCTACTTCAGACTCAACTCATGATACTTTGATAGCTACTTGTAGAGGAGTAGCAACTGAAATAGTTCAAAAGTATTTAGGCAGGTCAATCACAAATCAAACATTAAAGCTTTCTTTAGATGCTTTGCCTTATGAAAATGAGAATATTCCAATTAGTGAAGGAATCTCTACTGGTCCATATATGTCTTATATATCCAGAGCAATTTATTTGCCACAACCACCTTTAGTTTCTGTTACTCATATAAAAACTTTCAATGATAGCGATACTGCTACAACTTTATCAACAAGTGTTTATTATGTTGATTCTTCTACTGATGTAGGAAGAGTTGTATTAAGGCGTGGTGAAGTTTGGGGAGAAATGCTTAGAGTTGCTAATTCTATGGAAATAACTTACGTAGCAGGATATGGTACATCTTCTGGCGTAGTTCCAATGGCAATCAGACAAGCTATTATATCTATGGCTGTAAATATGTTTGAAAACCCAGAAGCTATAATTAAAGGAGAAACAGCAACTAGAGTTAGTGGAGTTTTAGAAACTTTATTAAGACCATATGCTGTAAGAAGATTTGGCATAGGATTTAGTTAATGGCAAAACAATCTATTGCAGTTAGTAAACTAAGATACTCTGTAAGCCTACAAACAAGAAGCAGGTCAACAGATAGTGGGGGAGGATATACTTCATCATTTGGCAATACTAGAACTTTGTTTGCTTATGTAAAACCTTTAAATGGCACAGAAGAATTTAAATCAGGAAGAATACAACATAAATTAACTCATGATGTTTATACAAGATATTATAATAATATTGACTATAATTCTAATGGAGACCAAATGAGAATAAGTTGGTCAGATAATGGAACTACAAGAATTTTATCTGTTAAATATGTTTACACTTTAGAAGAGAGAGATAGATTTTTATTATTTAGATGTTCAGAAGGAAGTCAAGAAGATGTCTAGGATAAATTTAAAAATAGTAAATGAAAAGTCTTTTAATGATAAGATAAATAGACAAGCAGATGGAGTATTAAAAAATTTAATTAGAACTGTAAATCTGACAGCTAATAAAGTTAGAAATGTAGCTGTTACAAAGATTTTAAGCAATCCTAGAACTGGAGGAACAGTTACAAGATATAATCCTAATAGAACAATTAGTATTTCTAAAGCAGGAGATTATCCTGCTAGTGATACTGGTTTTTTGGCTAATCAAATAGCAGTAAAGATAGATGCAGGAGGACTTGGAGCTGAAGTCATAAGTAATGCAGATTATAGCGAGGCATTAGAGTTTGGTACAATTAAAATGAAAGCCAGACCATTTATGCAACCTTCAGCAGAAGAAGCTAGAAAGAAGTATAAATTAGATAGCGTTAATGCAGTAAATAAAGGAATGAAATGAAAGTAATTATAAAAAAGATAAAGAACTTTTTTAGTAAAATAAAAAATAGAATATATGGTAAGCTTTGCGTATGCAAAAAGAAAAAGAAAAAGAAATAAATTTTTCAATTATGGGTTTAACTGCTGATGGTTCTTTAGTTGATACTATGGATGATATAAGGATGTTTGTATTAGTAGAGAATGGAAAGCCAGTAAAGATTATGTCAGAAGGAGTTTATACTATTTTAGTGCAAGGAACTTATGAAATAGGTGATTATGTTGTTGGTTATGTAGATGAAGACGAATCTATAGGAGCAAAAGCTATTATGCCTACAGCTTATGAAGAATATAGAGATGAGATAGTAGGAAGAATTATTGCAGGAGAAGATGAAGTTGTAGGAGAAGATTATTATAGAGTAAAGGTTATGATATGAGTTTAGATGCTTTCCCTTTACAAGAAGCTTTATATAGCAGACTTAACGGAGATGCAACACTTGGAAATTTAATAGAAGGAGTTTTTGATAGTGTGCCTGATGATAACTCTTTACCATTAGTAACTATTGGAGAGGGAACAACAACTGACAACGCTATGAAAGACCTTGACGCAAGGGATTATGTGTTTAATATAGATGTATATAGTTCATATAGAGGCATGAAAGAAACAAAGAATATTATGCAAAGAGTATATGAGTTAATGCACGACCACAATTTAAGTGTGAGTGGTGCAAATTTAATTACTTTGAGGTGTGAGTTTACAACTCAAGTGATAGAAGGAGATGGAGTAATCCGTCATGGTATAATGAGATTTAGAGCTTTTATAACAGATTAAAAAAAGGAGATTAAAACATGGCAGCTCAAAAAGGTTCAGCGTTACTTATGAAAATAGGAAATGCAGCATCACCTGAAGTTTTCACTACTATCGGAGGTATGCGTTCAACATCTATTTCAATGAATGATGAGATGGTTGATGTAACAAATAAAGATAGTACAAGAGCAAGAGCAATACTTGCACAAGGTGGTATTAATAGTATGACCATATCTGGTTCAGGAGTTTTTACAGATTCAGCTTCAGAAGCTACATTAGAAGGAAAATTTGATAGTGCTACTTTATCAAACTATCAATTTCTAGTACCAGACTTTGGAACATATACTGGTGCATTTATGCTTACTACTTTAGAATATTCTGGAGAGTATAATGACTCTGTTCAATATTCTTTTACTTTCGAGAGTAGTGGAGCTATTACTTTTGCAACAGTTTAATTAGGAGAGTCTAATGGCTTGGGAAAAGATTAATATTACTGCTGATAGTGTAGAAATAGAAGGCTTAAAAAATGGCAATCAAATTGAGATGCCTTATCAAGAAGGAATTAGCCCAGAAAGTACTATTTCTGTTGACGGAAAAGCAATAGAAGTTACAATAGTAACTAATGTTGCAGAACGCAACGAAACACTTAAATTAGAGGTAAAAGAAGATGGTAAACAAGTTAAGAGGGGAAGTAGAAGTAAATCTAAATCAGAAGGCGTACAAAACTAAGCTGTCTTTAGATGGTATAGTTAGAATAGAAACTGAATTAGGTAAATCCATTCTTGAAGTGGCTAATGACTTAATGCAACAAAAAGTGAAGATGCAAGAAGTTATTACTATTCTTACACAAGCTATAAGAGGTGGTGGAAATAACATGACACCAAAACAAATAGGACAAGAAGTTTATTCAGCAGGACTAATAGAATCTTTTAGAGTATGTGGAGAAATTCTAACGAATACCATAACTGGAGGACAAGAGGAAGTTGAAAAAAACGAAGAAACGGAGTCAAAACCAACAAACTAGATTGGCTTCGTTACATGGAAATTGGTTTGGGAATGTTGCATATTTCTCCAAAGGATTTTTGGGATATGAGTTTAACAGAATTACATACAGCCATAGATGGATTTATGGAGTATAGTGGAAATAAAGGAAAGACTCCCATGACTACAGATGAATTAAATGAATTAATGGAGCTATACCCAGACTAATGGCAACAGTAGATAAATTAGTAGTTCGTATTGAAGCTGATATGAAGCAGTTAAAAGCTTCTTTATCACAAACAAAAAAACAAACACAAAATACTACTAAGAGTATGAAACAATCTTTTGCAGGTGTCAGAAGTAGTATTGGAGGAATTACTGGAACTATATTTAGTCTTAAAGGTGCATTAGTAGGACTTGGAGCAGGAGCAGGAGTTAAATCCTTAATAGATGTAGGAAGCTCAGTTGAAAGTCTTCAGATACGATTTGAGACACTTTTTGGCTCTGCTGAAGAAGGAAGTAAAGCTTTTGATACAATGGCTGAATTCGCTTCAAAAGTTCCATTTAGTTTAAAAGAAATACAAGCAGGTTCAGGAAGTCTTATATCTGTAGCAGAAGATGCAGATGAGCTAGGTTCACTTCTTGAAATGACAGGAACAATAGCCGCGGCTACTGGTTTAGACTTTAATACAGCATCTCAACAAATACAAAGGTCATTAAGTGCAGGAATAGGAGCTGCAGACTTATTCAGAGACAGAGGTGTTACTGCAATGCTTGGCTTTGAAGCAGGAGCAAAAGTATCTGTGAAAGAAACAAAAGAGGCATTAGAAAGATTTGCAAAAGAAAATGAGGGTATTACTGATAGATTAGCATCAACTTTTTCTGGAACTCTAAGTATGCTTGGAGACGCTGTTTTTGGTTTTCAAAGAACAGTAAATGATGCAGGATTTTTTTCAGAACTTACAAAACATTTTACAGACCTAAGAGAACACATTGAAGAGAATAAAGCACAACTACAAGAATTTGGAAAAGATATAAGTGATGTTTTAGTAGGAGCTATGAATTTATTAAGAGATGCTTTGGTATTTGTAGCTAGAAATTTTGATTTAGTAATAATAGCAATAAAAGGATTTATAGCATTTAAATTAGCAGGTGTAGTTTTTGCTATTACTTCAGGTTTTATAGCTATGGCAAAAGGAATAAAACTTGCACAATTAGCAACAGTAAAATTAAACAAACAATTTAGAAAAAATATATTTGGATTAGTAACAGCAGGAGCAATAGTATTAGCAGACCAACTAGGTTTATTAGATAAATTATTTAAAGATGAGACAGAATCAGTAGAGGATTCATCAAAGGCATTAGACAAGAATGCACAAGCAACAGACAGATTAGCAAATGCTAGAAAAAAACTTGTTCCTAAAGAAAAACCTACATCTAACATTAAACAAGGTAATATGTCAGATGAGATGAAGAAACTATCATCTGAACAACTTATTGCATTTAATGAGGCAAGGGAGGCTCTCAGACAAGAGTTATTTGAATTAAAAGCATCTAATGAAGAAATACAAGCAAGAAATGATTTAATGGAGTTTGGAATTACTAAAGATTCAGAAAAAGCAGAGTCTTTGAGGGCATTAAGGAATGAAATAGAGGAATTGAACGCATTAGAAGAAATTGAAAACGAATTAGAAAAAGAGAATAAAAGAATTAGAGAGGAGAGTAAAGAATTACTAGAGGATTTAGGTATGGCTAATAAAGACTTTACTGCAGAAATGCAGTTATTAAACAATGCTCATAGAGATGGTGTTATTACAACTGACCAATATAATGAGGCATTGGGTAGACTTAATATGAAAATATTTGAATCTACAGAAGCAGGTGGTATATTAATGAATGGTTTAAATAGAACTATGGATTCATTATCAACAACTATGGCTGATAGTCTTATGGGAATGGGTGAAGGATGGAAAGGATTTAGAGATAGTTTGAAAAACATAGCTAGAGATATCGTAGCATCATTTATTAAAATGAGAATACAAGCCGCATTGACAAGAGCTATTGGAGGAATGGGAGGAGGAGCAGGAATCTTTTCTACTTTAGGTGGTATGTTTGGAGGAGGGAGTAGTGCAGGAAGTGCAGGTTATGGATATGCCTCTGCAAGAGCAGGAGGAGGATATGTAGCACCTAATCAAGCTCATCTAGTAGGAGAAAGAGGACCAGAGTTATTTGTACCTAACACAGCAGGAAACATAATGACTAATAATAAGTCAAGAGGAATGAGTGGAGGAGGAACAGTAAACCAAACATTAAACTTTGATGTAGGAGTAGCTCAGACAGTAAGAGCAGAAATAGTTTCATTATTACCAACTATAAAACAGCAATCTGTAGATGCTATGATTGATGCTAAAGAAAGAGGTGGTAAAGTATCGGATGTATTTAAATGACAACATATCCTGCAACATTTCCTAGCACATCTCCAGTATCTACTAATTTTAGAATTAATAGAATAGTAGGAGTTACAGAAAGTATATATACTGCTACTCAACAAGTATATCAATATAGTGGTGAATATTGGGAAGTAGATTTAAGTATGCCCCCAATGAGAACAGCAACAGCTAGAGCATTTGTAGCATTTTTAGTTTCTCTTAGGGGACAATACGGAAGCTTTTATCTTGGAGATTTTGACGCTAGAGTACCTCTTGGTACTGCTTCCAGTAGTGCAGGAACTCCCTTAGTAAATGGAGCTAGTCAAACAGGAAATACTTTAATATGTGATGGTGCACCTAATAGTCAAACTGGATATTTAAAAGCAGGAGATTACATACAGTTAGGAAGTGGTTCAACTCAAAGATTGCATATGGTTACAGCAGATTCTAATTCTGACGGAAGTGGCAATTTTACTTTAGCTATTGAACCTGCATTAAGAGAAAGCCCTGCGAATAATCTAGCTTTAACTGTATCTAATACTAAAGGAGTTTTTAGACTAGCTACTAACACTACTGGATGGGATACTAATTCAGCATCTACTTACGGTATTTCTTTCTCTGCTAGAGAGGTAATTTCTTTATGAGAGATACTTCTGCTATATTTAGAGCTGTTGCTAGGTCAAACAAAATAAAAGTAGTAATACTTGTAGAAGCTACTTTTTCTTCTGGTAGTGTCAATCTTTGGACTGGCTATGGTAATTTAATTTATGGAGGAATAACATATGCAGGAGCAGGAAAACTTTTAGATATATCTGGAGTTCAAGAATCAATAGAAACAAGAGCTAATGGTTTCTCTGTTAAATTAACTGGATTAGACTCTAGCTTACTATCTATAGCTTTATCAGAAGCATATACAGGAAGACCATTCAAGGCAAAACTTGCATTTTTAGCACCTGAACCAGATGAAGAAATTACAATGAAAGTAACAGTAGTATCAACATCAGGGGGAAATAAATATTTTATTGAAGATGGTCAACAAGCACAAATAGATGTAAAATATGGAAATAAATATATTTTTGATGTTTCAAATAGTTCTGTAGATGGTCACCCTTTAAAATTATCAACTACAAGTGATGGTTCTCATGGAGGAGGAAGCACTTATAGCACAGGAGTAACATATGAATTAGATGGTGTAACAGTTAGTGAATCAGATTATGTTAACACATCTAACTTTAATTCAGCTACTTCTAGGAAATTAAAATTTATAGTTCCTGCAGAAGGTTCATATCCTACTAACTTATATTATTTTTGTCATTATCATTCTGGTATGGGGGGAGCTTTATATCCTTCTTCTAGCGTTATTTTATATCAACCATACATAATATTTGATGGATTTATGGATGTAATGCGAGTAAATGATTCTGGAGGAACTGCTAACATAGTATTGAATTGTGAGAGTCAATTAATATCTTTAGAAAGACCTAATACTAGAAGATACACTCCAGAAGACCAAAAAATAGATTTTCCTAACGACTTAGGATTAGATTATGTAGCAGGTTTACAAGATGATGAGATAATATGGGGCAGAGGATAAATAACTGGCAAATAGCTTTCCAAAAAGCTATAGACAAAGAAAGAACATTTAATTGGGGTACTTCTGATTGTATAATGTTTTCTTTAGATTGTATTGCAGATTACACAGATAATACTTTAGCTAAAAAACATAAAGGAACATATACTAAATTATTTGGTGCAATTAAAACTTTAAAAAAATTAGGAGCAAAAGGAAAAACATTAAATGAAATTATGCTTGATTTTTTAGATAAAAGATTTGAAAGAATAAATATAAATTTTGCTCAAAGAGGAGATATAGTAGGATTTAATTCTGAAGAAATATCTGAATATAATGATATGAAAGATAGTGGTTTTACTGTAGGTATAATGTGTGATGGATATGGAAGGTTTGTAATGAGAAATGGATATCAAGATATAAATAGAGAATATTTAACTACTGCTTGGAAAGTCTAAATGGGAAACGATATCATACAGGTAGCTCTTGCTGCTGGTATTACAGCTATTACTGGAGGAACTACTCTAGCAATTATTGGAACTGCTGCATTAACTTTTGCTGCAATAAAACTAGCACCAAAGCCTAAAGTTCCAGATATAGAACCTTTCGGAAATCTAGCAGAATCAGATAGGAAACAATCCTTTAGACAAGCAATTACAAATAGAAAAATAGTTTATGGGAAAATAAGAGTAGGTGGACCAATTATATTTTTAGAGTCTACTGATGAAGGCTCTACTAAAAATCAATTTTTACATATGATTGTTCTAGTAGCTTCACATGAAATAAATAGTTTTCAAGAATATTATATAAATGGAAACAGTATTTTACCTAATCAATTAGATGCGTCTGGTAATGTAAATGATGCAAGTACACCTTATTTTGATGGAACTACTTCTTTATTAAGAATACAAACAGCTACAGGAACAGCGACACAGGGAGCGAATTCTGATTTAATATCTGAGTCTAATGGTTTATGGACTAGCAACCATAAATTATCTGGCATAGCTTATGTTTATTTAAGATTTAGATTTAATAGAGATGTATATCAAGGTATACCACAATTTGCTTGTGTAATCGAAGGTAAAAAAGTTTATGATACTAGAAATAGTTCAACTGCTTATTCTCAAAATCCTGCATTAATTTTAAGGGATTATATGACTACTTCATTAGGAATGAACATGTCTAGCACAAAAATAGATGATGCTAAAATTACAACTGCTGCAAATGTTTGTGATGAAACACAAAGTTTATCAGACGGAGGCACAGAAAAAAGATATACAGCAGATGGTATGATTGATACTGGTATAAATCCTAGACAAAATATAAATGATATACTTAGCTCTATGGGAGGTGTTTTAACTTATGCCAACGGAAAATTTCAATTATTTTCTGCTACTACTGCTAGTGCAACAATCAGTCTAAATGAAGATGACGTTATAGGAGACTTACAAACACAAGCAAGACTTCCTAGAAAAGATAATTTTAATTCAATTAAGGGTAAGTTTTTATCTGAAACTACAGATTGGGAACAAACAGACTATCCTGCTTTGAGTCCTTCTAGTTTTATATTAGAGGATAATGGGGAAATAATATTTAGAGATTTAGATTTAGCTTTTACAACTTCTCAGTCTACAGCACAAAGACTAGCTAAAATTCAACTATATCAAGCTAGACAACCATTAACTGTATCTGGAACTTTCAAATGTTCTGCTTTTGCTTTAGATACTAACGATTTAATTAAATTGTCAAATACAAGATATGGTTGGTCTAATAAAATTTTTAGAGTATCATCTTGGAATTTTACTAGCAATTCTAGTGGATTAACTATTTCTATGATTTTAACAGAATATGCAGATAGTATTTATTCATGGTCAACTACAGAAGAACAAGCTTTGGCATCTGCACCAAATACAATATTACCTAGTGCTTTTAGTATTGCTTCTCCTACAAATTTACAGGCTGTTGAAAAGTTAGTAATAGCAAGAGATAACTCAAGAATAGCTTCTAGTTTAGATATAACATTTACTGGTTCTGTAGATGCTAGAGCTACTTCTAATGAAGTACAATATAAATTAGTTTCTAATTCTACTTATATATCAGCAGGGACAAGTCCTTCTACAGAAGCGTCTATACTAGATTTAACAGCAGGAGTTTATGATGTAAGAGTAAGAGCAATAAGTGCAATAGGAATAGCTTCTTCATTTACTAGCACTCAAGTTAGTTTATCTGGTTTATCTGACCCACCTTCAAATATGACAGGATTAAATTCAATGCCTTCAGCAGGACTTAATTTTATGAGTTGGAATAAATCTACAGACTTAGATGTTACTTTAGGAGGAGGTGTAGAAATTAGATTTAGCCCTGCAACTTCTAGTGCAACTTGGAACAGTTCTACTTTAGTAGATGATAAGATAGCAGGGGATTCTACATCAGTTGTAGTTCCATTAAGAGCAGGTACTTATTTAGCAAAATTCTTTGATAGTTCTGGACACTATTGTGCTACAGCATCAACTAATGTAACTACAGGAGCAACAGTATTAGCTTTTGCAAATACTGTAACTATTACAGAGAGTCCTAATTTTACAGGAACTAAAACAAATTTAACTGTAGATAGTGGTAATTTACAATTAAATTCCTCTACTACGTTAGACCAAGTAGCAAATTTTGATAGTATATCTGATTTTAATTTCTTAGGAGGTTTAAATACTTCTGGTACTTATATTTTTTCAAATGTAATTACTAAAGGTTCAGCAACTAGAATGAGATTACAATCTAATGCTACAGTTAATATAGTAAATACTAATAGTTTTTTTGACCAAAGATTTGAAAATATAGACACTTGGAACTCTTTTGATAATACAGGAGATGCGGCAGTTGGTAACTTAAAAACTTTCTTTGCTGAAAGTGCAGACGGAGTTTTTGGAAGTATAGATGAGATAACACAAAACATTGACACATGGTCAGATTTTGATACCATAACAGATGAATTTATAGAATTTAAGGAATTCCAATCTGTGGAAGTAAATAATAGATATTTTAGATTTAAAGCAGAAATAAAAACAGATGACCCTGCATACAATGTAAGATGCTCTGCTTTATCAGTAACAAGTAATACTTTATAAGGAGAAAACATGGCAACACATGATTATGTAATAGCAAATGCTGACGGTGCAACCGTAAGAGCAGACATAAATTCAGCATTAGCGGCAATAGTGTCAAACAATAGTAATGGCTCTGAACCTAGTACTAAATATGCTTATATGTGGTGGTTTGATACAGGAACTAATATTTTAAAATTAAGAAACTCAGGAAATGATGCTTGGGTTAATATTACTACAATAAACCAAACTGCTGATACTGCGAATATAGTTTTTAATGACGCAAACCAAACTTTTACTAAAGCACAAAGAGGAAGTATAACTAGAGTTGATTCTACAACTGGTGGTGCTATTACTCCTGATTTTGCATTAAAC
>Ga0209336_10000975_pt1 | contig 14173 bp, 31 predicted proteins | sample LinPmetageLP32_FD_184042 | JGI IMG/M metagenome (GOLD analysis project Ga0209336, IMG submission 184042) | Marine viral communities from the Pacific Ocean - LP-32 (SPAdes) (version 2) | ecosystem: Environmental > Aquatic > Marine > Oceanic | place: Pacific Ocean | collected 2009-08-23 | reverse complement strand
AATAACATCCAAGAGATTAAATCTCAATTAGACAAGATGGATGAAAGGCTTTATGAACTAACCAAAAAATAATGAAACATTTAATTTTATCAATTTTATTCCTTACATCGTTTGCAATTTCAGCACAGGAATACAAAGATGAAATTAGTGTAGTTCAATTTTCAGCAAGTTTTGTAAAAGACTCTGAAATTAATTTAAGCAAATTAAATGAGTGTCATGTATACACTTTTTATATTGAAAAAAACAAAAAACATTTTGATGCTGAATCTATAAAATATTTACCTACAATTTTATTATTTCAAAACGGTAAAGAAATAATGAGAGTAGAAACAGGTATTAGTATGAAGTTTCCAGAAAACACCGACAAACAAATAAGAAAAAAAATAGAAGAATTAATCGGAAATAAATTTTAATGAAAAAAATATTATTACTCTTATTGTTAATGAGCACATCAGTAAATGCTCAAATTTTTAAAGACATATTTAAATACTCTACAGTATTTGGGTCTTATACTGAAACCAGTCCTTTGTTTACACCTGAACAATATTTTGTAACACAAGCGGGTGACGTTATGAATATTACTCCAGAAACATCTAACGATTATACTATTTCATTTGGTATTAGAAAAATTGCTAGAATGGATTATGAAAACAGAGAAAATAGATTTTATGATGGATCTGAACAAAACATGTCTCTATCTAGTAATATTGGATCTGTTAAAGGTCTTGAGTATTTATTTCAATTTAGTAAAGGAAGACAGCAGGGTAGAGATTTTAAAAGTGAAAGATATTTAATTAGATATATTGCTAACTATTGGATTGCTAAAGTAGAGATGCAGCACAATGGTTTAATAAATTTAGATTATAAAACAGCAGATTTAAGACTGAGACTGCCTATTGGTAAGAAATTTAGTATATCTGCGGGTGGTGCTGTAAGAACACATTTACCTTATGGTTACTCCCCAATTTCAGATTACCTTAATGATAATAATTGGTGGGACCTAGCCTATGATTATGGATTTCAAGATATTGGATATTACATTGATTATGATTTTGATGGACAAGCAGATGAAATAGATTGGTATTGGCTAAATGAAGATGGAGAAAGAGTTGCTGATACAGATTTAGATTTCCGTAAAAATGATTATACGGATATTGTTACAGATTATAATGAAAGAGAATTAGATGCTATAGGTATACTAGGAACATTATCTTTTGTAGTGGGTGCAGATTACTATTATTTTAGAGATAAATTCTGGCTTCATAGTTGGGGAAATGTATTTCCTAAACATCAACACATATATGGCGATGAAGATTACAGTTATGAAACATTTATTGGCAAAGACAATTGGCTTGATTTCAATTACGGGATCGTTTTTGGATGGAACATTAGCAAAAACTTAGGTATATTTACAGAACACGAAAGAACCCAGTTTTGGGATAAAAATCTAGTCTTTACAAAGGTTGGTATAAATTTGAAATTATAATGGATAAAATTGAAAAACTTAGACTAAAAGCACAACTTGCTGAAGATTCTGGTGACCATCAGAAAGCATATAATATAAGAAAGAAAATTAAAGGTTTAATTGCTAAGGCAGAATACAAAGAAAAAAGAGGACCTTCTGCTTTAGGTAAAATAATTAAAAAAGTAAAAAAGAAAAGTAAAGAAGTTGTAGAAAAAGTTAAAGAAGATATACCTAAAATTAATAAAGATAAAAAAACTACTGTAGTTAAAAAAGATGAAAAACCTCCTATTGTTAAAGCAGATAATCCTCAAGGCAAACCATTATCAAGTATAGATAAAAATACTTCAGTAATCACAACATCATTATCAGGTACAGTTGGGTTAGCATATGGAAAAGATGGTGAAAAAGGTGTTGGATCAGTAACTAAAAATGGAGTTACACTTAAACCTGGTGATGAAGGTTTTGAAGCCGCAGCAGCAGAATTATTAGCACAGTCTAATAAAAAAGAAGAGACTATAAAAAGAATTAAAAAAAATAAAAAGAAATAATGGCGGGTAGAGATTACAAAGACGAATATAAAAAGTTTCAGTCTTCTCCTGCTATGATTAAATATAGAGCACTTCTTAATAAGTACAATCGTAAGAGGAAGACATATGGAAATGGTGATGGTTTAGACGCATCTCACAAAAATGGTAAGATTGTAGGATTTGAAAAGCAATCTATAAATAGAGGTAGAATAGAAAAAAGTAGAATTAAAAACGCATAAATAAATAAATTAATAAATAAATAAAATTATGGCAGATCCAGGTAAAGAAATTAAATTAGAAGACTTCAATGGCGATGGTAAAATTGATAATAAAGACAGAAAGATTTTAGCATCACTAAGAAGAAAAGCCGCTATGCGAGCAAGAAAAAACGAAGCAATTAGAAAAAACAAAAAGAATGTAGCAAAAATGTTAAATTCTAAAAGTTCTAAAGAGTTAAATAAAAAGTAAATCATAAGTTATGGATAGACCTAAAGTTAGACCAGTTAGTATATTACAACCTGACGTAATGGTATTGCCAAAGACAGATAAACTAGAGTTGAAGCCAATTAAGAAGGTTGAAATAAAAACCACAAAAAGTAAAAAACAACTTAAACGTGAAAAAGCGGCTAGAGTTCGTGCTGCTAGATTAAAAAACAAAGATGGAAAGTCTAGTACATATACAACATCAAGTTTAGATCCTAACGCAAGCGTTAATTATAATGCTATGAGTGAAGCAATGTTTAAATAAATATTATGGAAGACGAAGAGTTACAAATTGATCCTAAGAAAGCAAGAGAACAAAAAATTGCGGCTAGAAAAAAATTGTTAGCAGATAAAAAAGCCGAATTACAAGCAAATAGAAATGCTGTATTAGAAGAACGTAAACGTAAAATAGAGGAAAGAAAACAAGCCCTTTTAAATAGAAAGAACCCAATTTCTATTGAAAGTAAAGAACCAAAATCCCTAGAAAAAGACGTTCAGGAAATAAAAAAATTAACTCCAAGAGAATCGTTAGCAAAAAGAAAGGCTGAAAAAGAAGAATTATTAAAGCAAAAACAAATAAAGGCTGATAGTGCTAGAATGGAAAGAAAGATGCAAAGTAAAATATCATCTTTTAAGGCAAATCGTAAGTTAAATAAAAAAGAAGTTCAATTAATGACAGATGATCAAATTTTGGCTTTAATGGAAAAAGAGAAGAAAGAAAAATTTGAGGCTAGTGCTGCTAGAACAAAAGAATTACAAGAAAGAGAAAATAGGATAAATGATCCTGATCCTAATCAAAAATGGACTTATGTGGGTGGAGATGAAAACACTGCAAACGAAAGGTATAAGATAATAAATACAGGAAAGAAATGGGATGGAACAGGCTTACCAACTGATGAAGAAACATGGAATAGTAATGTAAAAGGAGTGCAAGATAAATATGATACTTTTGAAGAGTATAAAATAGCAGCAGAAGAATATAGAGGCAACTTTTCTAAAAGCGAGAAAATCACACAAAATAGAAGTGACTTCACACGAAAAATTCCAGGAAGTTTTGATCCTGACACGTTTAGTTGGGATAAAATGGCAAGGAAATGGGATCGAGTTCCAGATGCTGATAAAGATGCAAATAATTTTAAACAATATGCTCCTGGTGTTTTAAGAAGAAAATATGACGAATTAGGTTATGGAGGTTTAGTAAAATGGCTTAAGGCTAATGGAGGCTCATACATGTTAAGTGTCAGAAGACGTAACTCTGGTAATTCAACCGAGGCTAGAGAAGTAAGTTATAAATCAAAATTCAGGAATACTCAATAATTAATGGCTAAAGATTTAAAACAACAAGTAGAAGAATTAGAAATATTAAAATCTATGACTTCTGATTTTGGAGAGCAAATGGAAATTGCTGATAAGATTCATAATCTAACCATGAAAATTAATGGGGTTAAGCCTACAGATTCATATATTGAATGTGTAGGTTGTGGTTCTTAAATAAATAAACATGAAAAGTATAAAAAAAATAAATATGGATGGTTTGTCTTCGGCTCAAAAGTCAACAATGGATAAACATAAAAAACACCATAGTTTAGAACATATGAAATATATGATAGGTGCTATGAGAAATGGTAAATCATTTACTGAGGCACATAAAATAGCAATTAATAAAATAGGAAAATAATGACTTACCCAAAAATTAAAAAAGTTAAACCGAAACCGAAACCGAAACCAAGACCTAAATACTAAGTTATGGGAGATATGATTAAACGTAAAGATGGAAGTTATTCTCAAAGAGGATTGTGGGATAATATAAGAGCAGCAAAAGGTTCAGGAAACAAACCATCTAAACAAATGATTAAGCAAATTAAGAAAATCAAAAAGAACAAATAATATGTCAGCAGGAGAAAATCAATCGTTTATACTTAGTGATCAAAATGCAGTAGATGTACTAGCAATAAGAAAGGTTGAATTACTTCTAGATGTATTAGCAGCATTAGAAAATGCTAACTCACCAGATCTTTATGGTGTGAAGATGTCTGTAGTAGACAAAATCGAACGAGCAATACAACACTTATAACATTCTATCCCAATGAATTTGAAGTACCTTTATCGCAGGGTGGTATGGCTGATCTATCTTCATTTGTAAGATATAATCTCTTAATAAAGGTTTAGGCAGTTTGGTCGCTGCTAAATGATTCAAAGATATTTTTAACTTTTTCACGATGCATTATTCTTAGTAGGTTTTTAAACTTTTTCTTATCTCCAAAATATGAATGACATTCTCTACACAATGCCATTAAATTCTCTGGACTATCTTTTTCTGTTGAACCTCCCATTCCTCTGGGATCTATATGGTGTATATCGACAGCAGTAGTATTACAAACTTCGCACCCTATCCAATCACCTGGCTCGTGCATAAAGGCTTCATGGTATAATTTAACGTGTTTTTTCATGTTGTATAAAGTGACCAGATTTTAATTACACCCATCATAGCAAAACAAAATAAAATCAACCCTATTGCCCATCGGTCTATATCGTCATAATCTTGTCTACTCATTTTTAAAAATTTTTATTTGGGGGTAGTTTGATTTGGGGTGTTATATCTAAATCTACGTTTATCAACCTTAAACTCATAGTATTTATTACGATCGTTTATTGTAACTACTTCCCAATCCTTTATGTCCTTCTTTTCAAAGTTTAATAAAACATATCTTTGATCTGATAAGAATAAAACAAACAATACAAAGTCTACATCTAACTTTTCTATAGTAAACATATTAACCTTAAGTGATCTCTCACAACCCTTAACATCAATCTTTTTATCATTTACAATTAAATCAGCATCAGAAACTCCCTTTTCCTTTACAAAGGCTGAGGTAGTATAATTAGTCCCCTTTAAATCAAAATGGTGTCTAACTAATAGTTCTGCTAATATTCCTTTAAAATCTGTATAGAATTCATTGTCTACCGGCTCATCAAATAGAATAGGATGTTTGTATAAATAACTCCTAGATTTCCAGTATAATTTTTTGTAGTGGTCACGATTGGCCATGACTCGTGTGTCGACATATAATCTCGCATGATCAAAAATACATTTTGGTATGTTATACGGTCCCTCCAATTATCTTCCCAAATAAATCGTCCTGTTTCATCACATAATATTCAACACCCTCGATTTTGTTTAGAAAAGAATTTCTCTCATGAAATCTTACCTTATCCCCACTAATCAAACCCAGTTCATCTTTGTTTTTGAGTGGAGTACCTATATGCCTAACATATCCTTCGGTTTCACTTTTCTTTGGTACACCTACATATATAGATCCTACCTTTTCCTCAATGACTTCCGGTTCCACTAATACATGATTGGAAATAGCAGTTAGGCTTCCGCTCCTCACAAAACTAAAGCACTCCTCTAAATCGACAAGGTAGACATCCCTTTCTCCTGTTACAAGATTTTTAGTATCTACAGTTAGATAATTAAAATAGACTAGGTCGCCTACTTGTAACTCCTGCTTGATCCAATCTCCTCTTGTGTTTTTACACCACTCTCCTCTAGGCAAAGCCACGACCTCTCCACATATCGTAACGTGATGTTCTGGATTCCAGGTAACGTCTAAAAACAGTTTTTCTCCAGAAGAAAACTCAACCTCATCGTTGTATTTCTTTGAAACCTTAACTGCTATTCGTTGTCCAATCATATTCATTGTCATGCAATTTAATAAAATGAACGATTGTTCAGGTGCAAACCATTAACAAGTTTTTAACAGTAATATTAACTGCTAGACATAATGGCTATCCTGGCTAGACAAATTGGCTACCCCTCTATATATATAGTATAATATATAATATATATAATATATAATACTAGTATATTATATTAAACCAATATACTACATGTTTGTCACCCCGAATCATTTTAAAAGGTTCTAAGATGGTCTAAAAAATAGTCCGGCATATCACCATTAAAAATTAAATAAAGTTTCTTATATTTGCTCAGAACGTCATTGTAGATGTCTTTGTGTGGCAACACCTAATATATGGGGTCAAAGATCAAAATGGGAAACGAGAAAAGAGGAACTGGGTACCCTGGGAAATCGGCATTGAAATCCGAAAACAGTCCACTTAGGACTCAGACATACCCACCCACCTACCTGATAACCAGTATGTTATGATCGTTTGTTATACGTTATTGACATGATGGATGGTTTTTTGGCCTGGATATCACACAAAAGGGGAAACGTTTGCAGGATCTGTAAATATTTTGACCTCGTTACATTAACGATGCAACGTCCTGAAGATTTTGAGTACTAACAATTAAAACTAAATAAGAGATGACAAGAGAAGACAGAGAATTGAGACAAGGAAGAAGTAAAGATCAACACGATCAGAATTACAAAGTATTAGAATTCATGTACAGTATTGGTTTAATATCCTTTGTGATTTACTTGGTATTACGTCCATGGTTGTAGCGAAGAAGTTGGTTGAGTTGTTCAGCCATAACCACAGCGTAAACAAATACATCAAGAGTTTAGATCATGAACTACAGTACAGAACTGTTATGATCTTCTTAGCGTGTGCGATACGAGAGAGCGAGAACAAACAGGACTTCAGTTATTATACTATGCCAGAAGTTATAACCTTATGTGAGCGTATGGGATGGTTAGCCAATAGATCTAATCAGACACCGATCTACAGGGAACACAAGAAGTTACTCGCATATGGTTTTGTGGATAGATTAACCAAGAAGCAGAGGTTTAAAGGTCAACAGTATTGTATCACAGTCTATGGACGTATACAGTTAAGACGTATTTATAACTATCTTATACGAGATTTGTATTCCCCCCTATAGTAATTCAATAAGGTCACCCCAAAATGCCTCGTAGTTCAACTGGATAGAACAACAGACTTCTAATCTGTAGGTTGAGAGTTCGAATCTCTCCGAGGTAACAAAATTACCACCCAAATACCCCCCGCTCGGACGACCGTTCAAAAGTTTTTTTAAATTATTTTTCCTTGATTTTACAGGTTAAAACGCAGATTTTTAGGCTTTTTCTTTTATTAACATTTGGTTGTTAAGAAAATAATTCGTTATATTTGTACCAACGTTCAAAACAAATATTAATTAAAACTAAAAATCATGAGAGTTCAAATTTCAAGTACACAACACCAAAACGTAAAGTCTAACACTAGCAGAAGACGTTTCTTAAACCTAGAAGACATCATCTTTCAAATGTCTGTTTTAAAACTAGGAATTGCTTACCACCAAACAATGCTTTATAACGTCAGAACAATGAAGGGTTATAAGCACCACCAAAACAGATATGATCTTTTAATGTCTGTACATGGAGCATTGCAGATGACAGACCTTTTCCAAAGAGAGCAAACAAGAGAATTAATGGAAAGAGAAATCCTGAAATCAATGTAAAGGCAATCTGATGAGACCTCAATGGTCGAAACGCTCTGCGGAGCGTCATTGTCAAATCACTAAAAAATAAACAAAGTGAAAAACTCAAAACTGAAACTCGTATTAGTAGCAACAGTAGTCGCATTAGCAATTACTTTTCTAGGACTAGCATTGCTGTCCGCTATGGATCTTATTGAAAAACAAAACGATCTAATGAACCTAATACACTTTAATTAATCAATTAATAATTTAAACTGAAAAACTATGTTAAACAAAATTCAATCAATCGTAACCAACACCATTTTAGGATCTTTATTTACAGTATGGGCTGTATCATTCTCACTACTGATCTTTCATCTATTAACCGAAGGTATAGATCCTAACGTAAGTTTTGGATATCTAGGATAAACAAACTGACGAGCCTGTGAGATTCAGGCGAAACGCTGAGAAGCGTCTTTGTATAACTAAAAAAACTATTACAATGCAAACTGAAATTAAAAAAAATGCAATCATCAAACTACAAAATGCTTTGAACAGTCATGATTGGCACTACCAAAGATCTGAGGATCCTGGAGTATACCGTAGAGGTAGAAATCAACAGAATGAGTTAAATATTCTTATGACCGCTATAGGTAATAAAGATCTTGCTCTATCTCTATACAATAAAGCATGTCCATGGATTGAGAATAAAGAGGAGGTCACCCATCAATACCCCCTAGAAGAACTAGCACAAGAATTACTAGACTTTGGAGATTCTAAAGAAAAGGCTGAAGGATTTGGTATGATGAGAGTAATTGACGAGGTCATGAACATACTTGAATCAGGTGATCCACAAGAATATTTAATTGATAGAATTCATTTAACCTTAAAAACACAACAATGGCAATAACAAATGAAATATTTGAGTATTACAGGGCTCAACAACGGAAAGTAAAAAAGTATAAAAGTTTTCTAAATGAGAACGGTTATATAGTTTATGAGAAACCTAAACGTAAAAAGAAAACAGACTGATGAGCCTGTGTAATTCAGGCGAAACGAGGGAGAATGTTTTGAACGACTCCATGATTTTGGCTCCCTCGTCTTTGTATAATAATTAAAACTGTAACAAATGAAAAATAATTTTTGTGATTGCTGTGAGCAAGAGATCGATCAAGATCTAGACTTTTACCAATACGATCGTAACGATGAGATCCTATGCGAAGAATGTTATTCTCAGGCCTTAGACCGCTCTACTGTAATTCAGACATGGTCACCCCAAGATCAGGAGACAAAGAAATATTACTTCCCAATGGAATTAGGCAAAGCCTTCAATACTTATTACGAAGAAATTTATACAGATGATGACGAAGATCATCAGCCTGTTAAAGATTGTAAATGGGTAAATTCATCTGCATGGAGAGGATATATGGATGTAGAATTTAAAGAGGGCTATAAGGAAATAGAGTCAGGATGGATTACAGGTAGATATGAAGACGTTACTTGGAAGCATAAATTAAATGATCTAATGGATGCTATAATTAAAGAAGAAACGGACTGTCCTGTAATGTTTTCTATTGTGACTAGTTTGACAAGTAATTTATTTTCTTCTGCAACATCTGTAATTGTCAAAACCAAAGACGAAGATCAATTTTTAAAATGGCTAGTAGAAGAATATGGAATGACAAGAGAACAATTAAAAACATCACTAACATAATGGAAAAACCAGAAGTATTTTATAGTGTGACCAAGGCTGTCATCTATGGACAATTAATGCTAGAAGCATTGGACGAAGTAAAGGAACTTAAAATATTTAAGCATTCCTTAAAACAAAAGGTAAAACAAGCAGAGCAAGAACTAGAGAAAGAGTTAGAAAAATATATCAATTTGTTTGCTAAAAATGATGAGGAGTTTTTTATGAATATCCAAAATCATATAGATGCTTTAGTAAGTAAGTTGTCAAGTCTAGGAGTAGAGGAACTTCCATTAGTTAATAAGATTATAGACGAATACCTCATCGACAAAGACCATTGGAAAGAAAATTTAGTAATTCAATTTAACCAAATAAAAAAATAATTATGGCTACTAATATAAAAATGGGAAAGTTTTTAAAGACAAACATCTTGGATACTGTGTCAAGGAAATATAAATATGATCCAACAAGATCATTGCCTTACTTAGAGGAGATAACACAACAACTTAAAGATGTTCAATCCTTTATTGATGAAACAAAAGTATATATGAATACTGTTATAGAAATAAAAGAAAAAGAAAAGACCAGAGAAATTTTAAATAGAGGGACGCATGCATAATAAAAGAGATCAACAACTAATTGAAAATATTAAAACTTTATATCCTGGAGCAAGTGATGATTTTATATTGACCTTATTCCATAACATAAGGGGTAAACAGAACTTATTAGGTCACCCCAAAGTGAACGATGATTCAATTCCAGATACAAATTATTTTGGTATGTCAGACTAAAATGTTAAATTAGCACTGTCAGACCATAATTTACACTGAAAAAAAAAACTAATATTATGAACGAACGTAAAATAAAAGAGTTGCAAAAGCAATTCAATTACAAACTACTACAAGACCTTATCAATTCTGGTGAGGCATGGAAAATAGGCGGAGAGACAACAAGAAATTGTAAAAAAGCCATAAAAAGCGGAGCCTGTCATCTACCATATCATTCTATTAAGATCAATATTTTTGTAACTGTACCTTCTAGGTATCAAGTTTCACCAAATGATTATGGATCTATGCACAGATCTAAAAAGTTCTGGAGCGATCCATGGAATGTATCACAAGAAATTGGCAAGAGCGTACTTTTAAACGCATAAAAACACAACCTTTTAAAACCAACAAGCAATGACGTTACTAGAAAACGATATCAACACTATTGTTCACGCAATTAAAACAGTTACGAAAGCAAATCCAATGTCTAATGACAGACAGAGACGAAACGTAGATGCTAGATTTATTTTATTTAAAATCTGCCGATCAGTTTTAAATCTTTCACTTAGTAGAATAGGTCAATTAACTAACAAACATCATGCAACAATTTTGTATGGATGTAATCAATTTGATGATTTAATAGTTACGGATCGTGAGTTTAGAAACAACTACGAGTCTGTTATATTGTTAATGAATGATGTGGAGTTGCAAAGTAAAATAGATTCTACTGAATTTTTAAGCGATTATGTAACAATAAAAAGCAAATATGAAGACCTTAAATCTGTTCACGAAAAAACTTTAGCAGAGTTTGTAAAAGGAAGTGATCAGTATATAGTTGGAATGTTCTATACCGTAAGTAATTCTGTGATTAAAAAAATAATGGAAGATTCAGGATGTTCAAGGCATTTAAACCAAACTTTAAAGAAAGTTTTAGCAACAAAACAAATTTATAACTAAATTGCAAATAATGATAACTACAAAACCCAAACTAAAAATGAAACGTAATAGAACACAAAGCGTTTTGAAATCTAAAGCACATATGCTACTACAGATTCCTAGCGTACCAACTACAGAAGTGTGTGAATATATATATGGCTCTAAAACAAAAAAGAGCACATTAAATCAAAAGAAAACAGGTCAATCTCCACTATTATTTGAAGAGTCATGTAAGATCATAGAGTACTATGGTCGGCTCTCTGAAGAAATAGAAGAGATTATAAACAGTTGAACGATGGTTCAAGTCCCCTAGGGACTACAACCTAATGCCTCATATGTTCAGTATGGGGCTATTTCGAAAACTGAAAAAACAACCTGATTTGTTTAACTTTTAATCACACTTCAATGAAGAATAATACATTTATATATTTACTTACAGACATAATAGATCTTTTAGAAAAAGGAGAGATATTAAATTATGGTAAAAGGTTTTCTCCTCTTACTATAAGAGCATACAAACAATTGCGTAGTGGCATGAACCATTATAACTATAACTTCAATATAGAGGAGTTAGATCTTAACAACGTAAACAATAGAAAAGACAGGTTAAAGGTCACCCGAAAATTGCAAAGCCATGTTAATGGTTATTTGAATTTAATGCTTGATGATTGTAAACATCCTAACACCAGAAAAACACATCTTAAAAATATAAGAGCAACGCTTATGAAAGCAGAGTCTTACTACGGTTATGTTTTTCCTAAACTACAGGCAATGAGAGAGTTGCAAACAGAAGTCATTGCTCTTACTCCTGACCAGGTTGAGATGATACATAACAACCATCCGGGAATCGAACTTGAAAACATATGGTATTACACAAGGCTGATGCTTTATTCATGCATGAGAATATCAGATCTTACAAATTTTCAGGCTACAAGTGATGGCAATACAGTTACAATCATTACTAAAAAAGGAATGGGATCTTTGTCAACATTTTTTCTGCCTGATGATGTGAATAGTTACATCGCAAAAAACGGTACATTTTCTTGGACATTAAAAACATTTAGAAGAGGTCTGGAGGAACTGTTGCAATCTTATCCTGAGTTTATGCAGTCTAAAACTGTGTATACTTTTGATCATGAAGGAAACCCTGTTGCTTCACAACAATTTTTGTATGAATTAATAAAACCACATAAATTAAGAAGTAGTGGTATTACATATCATTTATCTAAAGGTTTGAGTGAAATAGAAGTAAGAAGAATATCAGGACATGCAAATGGATCTGAAGCCTTCTATAGATATGTGAGACATAGCGATACAGAGTCTTTAAAGAAACAGGAACTAAATCACAAATTGTTAATAAAATCTTAAATATAGTTGACGAACGATGGTGCATATAATATAAATTGTCTTACCTTCGAGGTAAATAACCACGACATGATTAATTCTCTTAAAAGATGGTCAGATTTGACTACAAAAATAGCGAGATCATTCATGATCGTAAAAGGTTTTCTCTTAGAGATTTCAAACTTTTCATGCTCACACATCACGAAGACATCTGTATGGAGCGAAGAATTAAGAATTGGATATTTGATTGGGAATCAATCTTGTTTCATGCAAGAAAATATTACATAGTAAACTTTTATCTTAATAATATAATCAAAAATAAACATGGGAAAACTGAAAAGAAAACTAAAAAAAACAACAATAGGTAGAGGCATAGAAATTGTGCCATGGGTCGAAAGACTAAATTACTTCAACGATTACTTCAGAGTTGAAGGTTACTCACTAAACACAGAGATAATAGAGATGAACGATAGTATTGTCGTCATGAAAGGGATTGTTTTAGATCCTGAGAAAAATCCTGTCGCTGATGGTGTTGCTCACAAAAGAACTACAGAGCCATTTTCATTTCAAAAATGTCAATCAGGAGCATTAAACAGAGCCTTATTTATATTAGGCATTGTTGATAGTGCTGAAGATAGTATTATGGATGAAGATGATGCTAAGGAATTACAGCAAGTAAAAGCCCAAGAACAAACTAGTGTTTTTGAAAATATGAAAGCACATATTCCTGTAGACTATTCTGTTGTTGAGGCTAGATTACCCGCAAATAAAAACTTACTTACAAGCGATCAACTTAAAGAGTTAAAATCTTTAATTAACGCTGAGAAATCAAAAGTGGCAATAAAACAAGCCAAAAAAAAGTAACAATTAGGGAGGGTTAAACCAACAACAAAATGTAAAAGCAACCGCTCTTTACTGCCCTCCCTTTTTTTAAAAACGTAGAAATGGATAGAGGAGATATCATAGAAAAAAAATCAAACAGAATCACATTTAGACTTACACCTAGCGAAGTTAGAAGTTTAAACTTTGTTTCATCTGAAAGCGACATGAACGTGTCTGAGTTAATTAGAACTGCATTAAAACAAACCTATAAAATATGAGCAAAATTCAAAGAATACCAACTGCAAAACTAACCTATGAAGAATGGGTTGAACTTAGAAAAAGTTTAGTATACAAAGGAATGGTCGGAGGATCAGACGCATCAACACTACTTGGATTAAACCCCTGGACATCTAAAATTACAAGGTGGAATCAATCTGTAGGAACAGCAAACATTAAAAACATTGACAATGAAATTATGTTTCATGGTCGTCTATTAGAGGATTATGTTGCTGATCTATGGCAATATTGGACAGGAGATCCAATTGAAATGATAAACAATTATCAATCAAAAACTAAATTAAGAAAATCAATTAGAAGAAATTCTATTTTTATAAATCCTAAGTATCCTTTTTTGTTTGCTAATATCGACAGACAGATCACCATGCACGATGAACAACATGGTAAAGGGGTTCTAGAGATAAAAACTATATCAGGATATAATGCTGATAAATGGTCGGGAGGAATACCTCCTTACTATAT
>Ga0209336_10000970_pt1 | contig 14194 bp, 17 predicted proteins | sample LinPmetageLP32_FD_184042 | JGI IMG/M metagenome (GOLD analysis project Ga0209336, IMG submission 184042) | Marine viral communities from the Pacific Ocean - LP-32 (SPAdes) (version 2) | ecosystem: Environmental > Aquatic > Marine > Oceanic | place: Pacific Ocean | collected 2009-08-23 | reverse complement strand
AGTTTCTTTAACTCGTTGCAGAGGGATAGGTAGACGTTCTCAGGGATTTTATCAGATATACTGTCTATGATTTGCATTACATTTTGAAGTACATTCATTACTATATTATATTGCTATTTTTTCACACCCGCAATTTGTAAGGCGATCTTGAGACAATGTGTTTGTGGGTTCCAATTGGTTTCCCCGATGTCAATCATCTTCGCCGGCAGACCAATATACGTCTTATACTTCCCCGCCACACGAATTTCAAGTCTAGAACCAAGATTCGCGTATGTACAGGTGTCGCGCCCGCCTTGTTGAGAAAACTCGGCTTCTGGTAGATCAACTTCAAAGTGGGCTCTACCTCCATTAGCGCGGCTCCAGTCTGCGTAGTTTGAACGAAAGGTAGTTTTTCTCTCGATACCCGCTTCGGTTGGTGTTTGTCCATTCCGATATGCTGAATCAAGTGCGTGATGGTCAGCCTCATGGTAGCGGCAGCTACGCCTATCATGACCCACGTGGTGGCAGCGACCACATCGACGTTGACCCGAAGATCGCTGAAGAGCAACTGAGGTGGGTTGGCAAGTGTGGAGATTCTTGAGATGATCACAGAACTTGAGGTAGAGGCCTTCAGGGATTTTATCCGAGTCCTCGTCCAGCTGTGTCATCATCGTGCGTAGAATGTCTTGTTGAGTAGTCATGTTTTTAGATGAAATTTACAAATATTCTTACAAACTTAGGTGCTAAATTCTTTAACGGCGTTCACTCACCCGCACCTCCCACCCATGGTCCACCATTCGCCCCGGGGCGACCCAAAACTCGTTTGTCGCGGACTCCCAGTAATCACGGTGATAGACACATGCATCAAGTTGCTCCAACTCCCTCTCCGTATCCACACAAAGCATCTCAAACCCGGTCATCTTTGCCTTCGACTCAACCACCTTTAACTTAGCGCTGTTGAAGTACTCGGTCATTTTCCTTTGACATTCTTCCTTGTAGTCATCATGAATCTTCTTCTCAAAGGCAGGAATCTTTTGGAGTGTTTTGAGTGAAAGTTCATCATAGTAGACGAATCCACGTTGAGCACGGATAATCTCCTCATCGGTTCCAATTTCCAACACAATTGTCCGAAGACCGTTTTCCATCAGGTTTTTCCAGGTCCAGCCGCTTGTCGGTCCATTCACGGCGGCGGTGCTTAGGTAACCAACGAGTTCCCCAGCCTCACCACCGGAAGCCCAACGAGTGTTCTTTTCACACCACAGCTTGATAGCCTGAGTCTTTCGAAACGCAGTCATACGATTGATGGGGGTCCAAGTACGCCTCGCTTCTTTTTCGCACTTCATGAGAACCTCGTACTCCTCGTGCATATTCTTCACAACATCCAGAAGCTTGTCTCTGAGAAGTGCAATATCAGAGAGACGTGTTCGATCGAGATTCGGGGCGAAGTCACTGTCCGAGTCATCATCACTTTCAAGGACAGAATCATCGTCACTGTAGTAGAAGGTGTCATCGTGGATGCTCTTGTTGCCGTTCATGTGGTCATGAACGCGTTTCATTTGGTCGGCCATCTTCAGATACATCCCATCAGGGATCTGACTGGCGATTTCGTCAATGCATGCCATGAGGTTACGTAAGTCTTCCATGTTGGTTGATTGTTTTAGATGAAATTTACAAATATTCTTACAAACTTAGGTGCTAAAAACTTTAAGGTCCACCCACCATTCGTCCGGTGACGTCATCCACCCAAAAATAATGGGTTTCCGCGTCCCATTTATCGCGACCATAGACACGGGCACCAAGTGCACTCAACTTGTTTTCCTCTTCCCTCGCGCACATCTCCCACCTTTGCATAGATTCTTCATGCTTGCGAACATACTCATTCGCTTGACGACGATTTTCAACAATCTCCTCGTTGTACTCACGCTTGTAGTCGTCATAAATCTTCTTCTCAAATGCAGGAAGTTTTTTAAGCGTTGCGAGAGAAAGTTCTTCATAACACATGAAACCTCTCTTCGCCTTTTCAATCTCCTCCTCCGTTCCAATCATCATCACGATTGCTCGAAGACCGTTGTCCACCAGCCTTTCCCAAGTCCAGGCTTCATGCAGATTGTATCCAGAGAGGCTACCAACCAGAGCCGAATCATCTTCAACTTTCCCCCAGATGTAGCATTTTCGGCAAAATTCGTGGATAGCCTCAGCCTTTCGAGTCGCGGACATACGCTTGATAAGTGGGGTCACTTTCTTCACCTCCTTTTCCCATCTCTGAACCAGCGCCCACGTCTGGTGCATGCTCTTCACATAATCCAGAAGATGACTTCTGATGATTTCAATGCTGACCTCTCGGCGTGCTCGCTCGTCGGCCTCACGCGCAGCCTGCGCCGTGGCCCGTCCACGCTCGACCGTGTCCCTGATATGCGCCTCGTAGTCGCTGTCATCATCACTGTTGCTGTCAAGTTCAGAATCATCGTCACTGTAGTAGAAGGAGTCTTCGTGGAACGGTTTGTCGCCATTGAGCTTGTCGTGGATGCGTTTGAGTTTGTCAGCCATGTCCAAGTACATACCATCTCCAATCTTGTTGGAGATGTCGTCAAGGCAGGCCATAAGACTTTGGAGATCTTCCATGTTGGTTGATTGTTTTTTTATTGAAAAATAAAAATTCTAGGGTTCACTTAGGTATGGAACATCTAAGAAACATCATGGAGATAATGGATGATGATAAAATGTTCCCCACGAAAACAGAATGGGCGTACGTGGAGATATCAAACGAACTCAAACATTTACACTTGAAATTAAAAGACCTAATGGGTCAGGCAGAAACTACAGCTACAGTTGATCCTTCGGCACCACAACCCCTTCGTCGTCGTCCACCAACTCCATGGAGGGATCTTAGCACTTTACGTGTCAGACCTAGACGTTAACTTCCCCATTTTCTGGTATTGATTCGAGTAATTCACTACCACTATTTACACTCGATGTATCTGAAATTTCTTCATATATCCTTCGTTTTTTATACACAAATGTCGCAATTGATGTCAGTATCAGTGTGATATACAAAAATGTTATATGGTGCATAACGGGGTATATGTCATATGGGATATAAAACAAATGAAATTCATCAAAATTATAAAAACTTATTCCTTGTATGGTAATACCCAATAATATACCATGTATATACTCATTTATCTTAGAGCTCCAATCTGTCACGAAATAAGACAAGAAAGTGCATAAAAGTGAATGATGTATATGAAACTTTATTTCGTGAGTCCTCGTCCAAAATGAAACCAATATGAACATATACATTAAACCATACATCAACAAATAATCACGAGAAACATTTTTAAATATCAAATTTCGGAAAATAATACAACATGATACTATCCCAATTGAAAGAAGTATGCAAATATCTGTATTGTTGTAGGATGCGTCAGAATCAATTGAAAAATTGAATTCACTAATCTTTTGTGTATAAGAAAATAATACAACTGAAACATGTACAACAATCCAATATGGATAGTTTATAAATCGTTTCATAACATCTCCGTAAAGTGTGTGTATTATCACAAGTGAAATAGGTAAACCATATGTAAAAGATGAAAGTGTAGATACACCCCACTGATTTGCACACACTTCTTCCGATAAACCAACTTTACCACAAGTAGGAAATTCGTTATTATTTATCCTTTTCATACACCAACCATATTCCCATACACGTTCATTAAATGACAGGGTTTTTATGAGTTCGCATAATACATAGACACTCGAGATGAAAAGAAAATTAATCATTTAAACGTAAAAATACATATAACAAAAACTACTTAGGTGTCTACATCCATCATTAGTCTATATCCATCATAGAAACTTCAGCAACTGTGGTAGCATCCTCCACGTGTTGATGCATTCCCTGTGTTGGTGGAGGATAATACGCACCCGGTTCTACCGGCTCGAGGTTATCGGTCGCTGACCACTCCTCATGCAATTCTTGTAGAAATTGGTTGAGACCAGGGTACATAATTTCTTCATTAAGATCCCTCCATTGTTGTTGAATTTGTTCTCGTGCTCGCTGAGCAGCAGTATCAGGATCAGATGGTAATGGATCCTCAATCCATTCGGGTGGTTGACCATCAGTTACAGGTAAAGTGGGTCGATACGTAGGAGCTTCATCACCCATCCAAAGTGGTTGATTTTGGTCAAGAAGAAATGAAGGTGGTTTCACTTGTCGTCGCAGTTCATGTATAGTGTCACACAACTCCAGATAGTCTCCCTCAGGGATCTTATCCGAGTTCTTGTCAACAAGCTCCATTATTTTATGAAAGAGATCCATGTTTTACTTGATTATCCCATCATCGTTACATCACTTAGGTTTTTAAAAGACTTAGAACTTTTTTTTGTAACATCTTCAATTTGTTCAAACTCATGAAACAAATTCTGAATGTCATCACCAAGATATAAGGCTTGTCTTACTTTTTCAGTGAAAGCCACCAATTTTTTGAATATTGATTCATTTTTTGTTGTCTCTACGAAGGATAGTAACCTTTTACACTTCGTAAGGAGAATATTTAAATCAGTTTCTCTTTCTCTTTTTTTATTTCTCTCATTTTCAATTTGAATGTATCGCTTTTCACCACAATCATTAACCGTTTCGATTATATCTTGAGTTAAAATTCGATCACTCAAAGATCTTTCCTTTCGAATAGGTTTCGGGGTAATGAGATCGACGACTGATTGTAGGAAACCGAACGGCATTTTTGGGGTGCAGGGGGTGGTTCAACTGGTGTGGTACAGTAAAGAACTTCTTCCCAGATCTTTCGTTGAACGTCTGGACAAAGTGATTCAGTAGCTCGAAGAAAAGCAATTCTCAATTCGTCCGTGGCCAATCCAGGGATTCCGAGAGGATATAAGGAGTGGGCAAAAAGGCCGTTGATGGGTATGATGTATTCGCTCATTGTTAATTTTTTAGATAATTTAGTCCAACTTAGGTGTCTCATCACACTCATCGTCACTCGGGTAGAGAGAATCGTTCTTCCAATCTTCGCGATCATAGGCTATCTTCTGAAGTTCAATATCAAGCCATACACGATAAGGTGCATCCCAAGCGGCGCTCTTGACCCACTTAAGAACATTAACAGTGTATTCGGGACCCATAGAAATCATCGTCCTGCAGATAGCGTGAATCCAGTTGATTGAGATCATTATTTATTAACTTTAGTATCTATTTTTTTATACTCGTTAAAAACTCGAATACTATCTATAAACGTCACCGCAGCGAGAGTACCAGTAAACATAATTGCCTTTGTTGCCATAGAAATCGGCATAATATAATCTCTAGTGATATTAGAAATGTCGCTGGACGACGTACCTAAAAAGGTTCAGTACGTGGTTATTGATTCCAATTTCGTGAATGGTACAAATAATACATTTTCACTAGACCTCACACTCAAATCAAATACACATGTCGAGGATATGAGCAGGGTACTAGGAATTAAACTAGTTGATTTCTATATTACACAAATTGGTGATAGTGGTGCAAGTGGTAGTACAAATATAGCAAAGTTTGTAGATATCGTTTGTCCAGATATACCAAAAGTTGCTCAAATTCTTGATGAAAGACAAGGGCAAATACTTGCTAGAGTACCACTCGAAAGACATTTTTCTGGGAGTAATAATGTAATTTTACGTGATAAACAATGGCGTCGATTTAATCAACAAACAAATTACTTTAATCCCATATCCATTAAGAAATTGAATTTTACAATTAATGAACAACAAGATGATGGTGACTACGTAACTCTTCAACCAGATGCTAAATGGTATATGATTCTCGAGATTACCACGGTGAATGTAAAAGAAAAACCAAAAGATAGAGAACTTCAAATCCTGAGAGCACTTGAAAAGTTACTAGGTAAAATTGATCGACTCAATGACAATGTTGAAAGACTCCCCGATAAACCTCCAGACGAAAACCCTAAAAAATATTCATTTGGTATGTTAATCGCCGTTTTGGTTTCATTATTAGGTGGGTTTATATGGTGGGTAAATAAATCTTCTGCGTAAAAAGTATGGGAGGTAAAAGAGGTCGCAATAATTTGAAATTTTCACTCTCATCATCATACGACGAACATGACTATTACATAGATGGAGAGATGGATGGAATTGAACAGATTCCGCATCCAACTATAGTGCCAAAAAATGACCATCAAAAAGACTACAATCGAGTACTCTACAGTATGAATAAACCCATGGTATTCGCAGTAGGACCAGCAGGTACGGGTAAAACTATGTTAGCGTGTTATGCAGCTATATCTGGTTATAACGACAAAACATACAAGAAAATCATTTTAACCCGACCAGTTGTATCTGTTGAAGAAGATATAGGCTATCTCCCCGGGACTCTAGAAGAGAAAATGGATCCATGGACCAGACCCATCATGGATGTTTTTAGTGAATTCTACAGTCAAGGTGATATTCAATATATGATCAAAGAGAAGATTATTGAAATTTGCCCTTTAGCGTATATGAGAGGACGGACATTCAAAGATTCATTCATTATAGCAGATGAAATGCAAAACTCAACACCAAATCAAATGAAGATGCTTCTTACACGTATAGGTGAAGGTAGTAAGATGGTCATAACAGGTGATCCCAAACAACATGATCGTAAATATGAAGATAATGGTCTCATAGATATATGTTCAAAAATAGATGGTAAACGCACCAAAAGAATTGAGTACATTAAATTTGAATTCAGTGATATCGAGAGAAGTCCTATCGTGCGAGATATTCTTGAGATTTATGGTGACAACTAATAATATACAGATGACAACCGGATTAGGAGTCGGTACAATCATGTCTATATTAGCATTGTGTTCGGGGACACCTCTCGAACCTCTACCACTTTTGTATATTATGGCTTCTGCACGATGGGCGTATGGTGCAGATAGATACCTAGATGGAAAGACTGAAGATACACCAGAATCTATAACAGCCGCTCTATTGACTGCAAATCTAATTTTATGGTATACAGATCAGTCTAAGTATATACCACCAGAAATTCTATGTATTCTCATGTATCCTTCATTTAAACAGAATTTACCATTACTAAAACCCTTTTATGTGGGTACTTTTTGGGCGGGAGCTATCAGTGTTGTACCGCATCTCATAGCTCACACAGATGTTATTGAAAATGAAATGATTGCGATGGGTCTTCTCGCAACGAGTGTTTCTAATATGGCAGACATTGAAGACGTAGAAGATGATATTAAAAATGGAGTATATACGATCCCAGCTAGATTTGGTATTAATCCCACACGAGCACTATCAGCTGGTTTATTTATGGGATCCGTGTATAAAAGTGGTATCAAATTACCACATGCATTACCTACTAGACAAGTTTATAGACCTCAGTTCTCATCATTACCTTTGTCTGTTTTTAGAGACTTTCCACTCTGATCCTCGAAAGCCTCATCCCCGTATAGTTCTTCCAAAGTATGAAGAATGCTTCGTGAGTCAGAAAGAGCCGCTTCATTCGCACGAAGACTCCATTTTGCAATCATTTTCATTTTATGATGTGCCTTCTTGTACATGTCAACCTCCTTTTCCAACTTCTTGATTTTCACTGTGTCCTCATTCACTTTGGGACTGTTCACCGCGTAAACCCTCCTTCTAACTCGGTTAGGGTGTTGGCGCCAGTGTTTTGGCTTATCCTGCTCATGGGGGGTGGTGTTGACTGCACAAGTAATCGAGAACATGTATTCATATTAGGGGTATTAACTTTAAACCAATAAATCTTTCCAAAAATCCTTTTTGAATAGTTTCATGACTTCGGGGTTACACTTCTGACTGGGAATGATTTTAATAGCGTTGAGAATATTTGAAAACTCTTGGGTTTTGAACGCAATCTCAATTTTTTCAACGTTTTCAGGTGTATCATATATAGCGAAACCCCACTCAGTAAAGCCAATATCACCAGTCATATCTTTGTAGCAACCAGCTCCATTGCAAAAAATAAATTTCGTTCGACCAAATTGAGGGAGCTGACCCTTTGCCGCTCGTGTATCGTCACAAGTATATCTGAAATCGATGGATCCGTCCTTCTTGATTGAATTAATCAGAGGATAGCAGTACTTATCTGTTTTCTCTTTACTAACCAACCCCTTTTTATTATCGGTTCCATAAACACTCCTATCCCTCGTGATATCGAGCCGATTGGTAACGTCATTAGTCATCAAACCCTTGATATAGTCGTGCATCATATTCGGTAAAAATGTCCAATCACCCATATCAATTTCAGAGCGCACATCATCTTCACCTACGACGACAGTTTTCGTGTACCTCGATGTATTTTCGAGGAGATACCAATCGTATGAAGTGCCACACTTGAACGTCTTTTGACCATCAGTTGAGTTATGAATTTCGAGGTAACAAAGCTGCTTCTCCTTGAAGAGGGGGAAAACTTCACTGTTTCCCTGTCGCCAGTTACCTGGGTGGACAGCCACAAGATACCCACCCGGTTTTAGCCAACTTTCGATAGCCTTCACTGTAAATTTATCCCACAAGGTATGATTAGCTCCCTTATTTCCACTTGAGTCATTATATGGTGGATTCTGGATCACTAGGTCGAAATCGTTTGGGGGGAGAGCTTCACTAAGACCGTTGAAAAACTTCATATCATCATCCACCGTATCACCAACATTAACATTAAGCTTGTATGCGTTTTCTGGGTCCAAAATAGCCTTAACAATATGAATATTGCACTGATTTTTGTCAGAGAAGTATACACACTTTTCAACAATGTGTTTATAACGCTCATTAGCGTATGGGATGACAGACTCTAATCCAACCATGAACTTGTCGATAATTTCATTAAGAAAACCAATTTTACCAACAGATGATTCCAGAACCTTGTGAGATGGATTTTTCCAAAATGATTCAGGTACCTTGTCAACCATCTGAACACGTAATTCTTTGGGAGTTGCAATTTCGGCATTCAGTTTCTTTTCATTCTTGTGGACGAGTAAAATCTCATCGAGGAGTTTCGACATCTGGTGCCGATCATTCCTATTCTTGAACACCAACTCCTTTACATTGGATATAGTCTTGTTCAATTCAACAGCACCAGACATACCCAACTCTGTGTAGACATCAACCAAATTTTTTAATATAGTATTAGATGAAATGCCTTTGAGAGCCAACGTAGAAATGTGATCAATGCAAATCTTCTTTAGCTCCTCGTCATTTTCAATAATATTACACATACCCAAAAACGATGATTCTTCGTGGTGGGATGTAATAAATGAAAAGAACGGGATAATAAACCGCAAAATGTCAATAAAGTTTTCTTTTTTTTCAATTACTGTTGGTTCTGGTTTTGTTGGTTCTGGATATTCACATATATTCTTCTCGATGCCGTCTTTGATAGTTTCAACCAAGTCTTTACCAGCAATTTTTACCGTCTCATTGAACTTCATGGATACGAGTCCCAAACGGAGTGCTTGTTCATTTGAGAGTTCAAAACATGCGTCTGCGAGGCGGTTCATGTTTCTCAAGATTGAATGATACCCATTAGAAATGTAGAGATTGTCCAGCTTTTCAGCGATTTTTGTGATTTGTTCGTGATGATCACCTGAATTGTAAATCCACGTGTCCGCATTGATATTGACAATCTTGGATAGTAAGATGTACTTGAGAGCCTCTTTGCGTGACATAGAAGAACTATACAGGTTTGAGGCAAACTCAGAAACGACTGTATCAAGTACACGATCCAATGATAGATCGACAACGAATCCAAACTTTTTCTTTGGTTGTGGAGACATCGAACGGTACATCATCTGTTTGATCATATCATAACTCGTAATATCGTTTAGAAGAAGAACTGTGTCACATTCTTCAATGGTTGCAGCCATGTGGCATTGTTTACCAGACAAAACGAGAACATCCTTCCCTTCATCATTCGCTTGTTTTACGGCATTTTTAATAATATCTTTGGGCTTACCTAATTTTTTTGAGTTAATTGAGACAACGATATACTGGTCGCTGAACCGTTTATTATACCCAAGGTCTCCGGTGTTCATAAGAAGGCTTTTGAGAGCCTCAGAAGTTTGGTTGATATTATTTGGGGGTAAAAAGGCTAGTACAACCTTTACCTGACCCGAACGATCCCCAATGTACCTAGATTGTGAGTTTTTACAGATGTCCGCAACCCGTTTCATGAAGGGGTCTGGATATTTAGGATCTGGTGTATACTGACGAAGTTTCCCGAAAATACTATAGAATCGTTCAATAACCTGTTCAGGTTCTTGAAATAACTCCTTATTCTTCGTCAAAGAAAAAATTGCAGTGTTGGAGATTCCGTAAGAACTACCATCGGTCTCGGTGATGATTTCAGATTTAACATCATCAGGAAGTGATTGCGTCAGAATGTGCATATCTGGATACTCCAAATACTTCTTTTTGATTTGATGGTCGGAGAAAGTGTTGAGAATTTCAATGAAATCAGGACCATATTTCTCCTTCAATCGAATACGACTTTGGGGGTTATCAATGTTTTGGCATAGTTTAATATCCTCTTGATCCCAACGTATAATGTTAGACTCTGGAATATCGTAGGCGTACTTAATTTTGTCGGGTGTGGCTGACATAAAAACAGTAAACGCATCTGGAGCGTAGAGTCTGAGTGAATCTTGCGCAAGTTCAGTAGTACCACCATAGTGCCCTTCATCAACAAAAGCCATATCAATTTGTAAATCCTTTAGCCAGTCAATGTCATCATGCCGGTCCAAAAACTGTTTCGAAACCAAAATAATGTTTTTACCCTCAGTAATGGGTTTAGTTTTGGCTCCAAGGTGTGTCACTTTGTATCCGTGTCCCTTACAGGCCTTCTTGTAATCATACACCGTTTCATTTGGGGCTGTAGTGATTACCAGATAATTAGACCTGTTATCAGCTTTAAAAGAACCAACCATCATAAAAGTCTTTCCACTCCTAGGCATATGTGCGTAAAGTACACACTTTTCACCCATTTTTTTCATTTTTATATTTTTCCACACAGTGTACTCTTGGTGTACACCCTGAAGTTCGGAAGGTTTTTTAGTTGTTTTGAATTTATGTAATTTGAACTTATTGAAAGCAGCTTGGATGTCATCATGGTCAATCACGATCGAATTGTCAAGCCAAACTTTAGCTCGTGAGTTTGTCGTTTGGTGTATACCAGCCTTCATCTTTTCAAAGTCTCGCCGATCCGGAATCACAATACAGGCCCGTTTATTTTCGTATTGTGGATAAACCACAGAAAACGCGGCGACCAGCTTGTCCATATGCAAGTCCTCGTAGATGAAATCGAATAGATATTTCGCTGTGGTGGCTAGGATTGATCCAGACTCGCGTTTTATAGCACTGTAGTCCGACCCACCGTCACCTCCACGAAAGATGGACTCCTCAAAAAGTTCTTCCACGTCTAGAAGCTCCTCGAGCGCTCCAGTACCAAAATTACCCTTGCATGGTACATACTTAGAAACTTCCGGTATCAAACCTAGACTTGCCAGGATGACAAAGACGGCCTCATGGACGCGCTCTTTGTTAGGGTGGTTACGAATCCATGCTTTTAAATCCCCATCGAAGGATTTAAGAAAATGGTACACGTCACCGAATGTTTGCATCTTAACTTAATAGATGTCGTAGTCTTTATAGTCCTTAAAAAGCTTTGGAAAATGTGTCAATCAGTTTTCAAAGTTCGTGAAGAACAATTTATTGAATATTATGGGAGTCGGGCTCCACTTAGGTGTTTAATTTACGCATCAGTCTTCTTCGCAGCAGGCTTCGCGGCAGGCTTCTTAACGACAGGCTTCTTAGCGGGAGTCGCAGCCTTAGCAGGAGCTGGGGCTGGAGCCTTAGCAGGAGCTGGGGCAGGAGCCTTAACGGGAGCTGGGGCTGGAGCGGGAGCTGGGGCAGGAGCCGGGGTGGGAGCGGGAGCGGGGGCAGCCGCGGGCACATGAGGACAGCTCTCTACGATCTTGGCTAGAAGACCATATAGACGAGTCTTGTCAAGACGGGTGCGCTTCATTTCTTCTTCGATTTCTTTGAGGAGTGGGTTCATGTTACTATATATAAAAGAAAGATTATCTTTATACTAAATGATATTCATTGGTCCTAAACTTCTCACGGGTATTGGACAGCATGCACAAAAATATACAAAACTATTTCTCCCTAATTCAGACTATTATGAACTTGGGAGTACGCTTCCTGAGTCTGAACATGGTCTCGTATTTACTATTCCAATGAAGGAGCATATGGAATATATCACATACGCAAAAACTCGAGTAAAAAACCTGGCCTGTATGACTGTGTGTGAGACAGAAACAGTACATGAAGATTATGGGCTGATTATGAAAGAATTTAAGAGGGTTGCTGTACCGAGTGAATTCTGTAAACGGGTGTTATCTAGACAGTTCCCAGAGAATGAGTTCTATGTGATTCATGCACATATACCCACACCGAAAGAGAAACCTTACATATTTTACCACATTGGAAATATTATGGACCCTAGAAAGAAGTTTCGTGATATACTTCAGGCATTTGTTCGCCTGAATGAACCAAATTCACGACTGGTAGTCAAAGCAACGTGTGGTAGAGATGTTACAATTCAATTCCCAAATGTGGAGGTTATAAACGGTCTCATTTCGAATGAAGAAATGGATGATATTCATCATAGATCCGATTGCTATGTAAGTTTTTCACATTCTGAGGGTGTTGGTATGGGGGCGGTGGAGGCTGCTGTGAGGGACAAACCGGTTATTATAACGGACTACGGTGGAGCACCTGAATATATCAAGACACCGTATACAATTGACTGTGGACTTCAAGAGTTGGAGAATGATGATTTTCTCTTCAAAAAGGGTATGGTTTGGGGTAAACCAAACTTTGACCAACTCTTGGAGTTCATGAGACATGCGTTTGATAATCGTGTTCGTCATATGGATCACGAACACACTAAAAATCTAGTTGGTAGAAAGAATGTCTTAGAAGAATTCATCCTGAATGTAATTGGTACCGAGGACGATAAGACCAATGAGGATAGTACCACTCATTAATGAATCACGTTGGGCAATGCTAGTCATTACGAGATCATCTAGGGGTTGAAAACCGGTGGGTTTGGTGATGATACGAGGCAAAAGAATATTTACGGCAATGTAAAGAGCCATTGCTATTATTACAGGTCTAAGACTCTCTTGATCTAACATTTATAGTACTCTAGGATTTTAATTGAACCTTCTTCCCGAGAGGAACTTTGTCAATTCGATGCTTTTTGCAAAAATCTCCACACACAGCCTTGAATGAACAGGGCTTCCCAGACATGGTAGTTGCCTGACATGTTTTAACATGTGTTCTTTGTGTCACCACAGACTCTGGTAGTTTATCAATCACAACAACTTGTCGACTCTCTTTCTTTTCTTCGTGTCTCTTATAAGACATCTTACACTTCCACGTCGCATCAGCTAGATGATAGCATTTATCATCGGGCTCGCTGAGGCGAAACATCTTAACCGCACTGGCAAGGCATTGTTGCCACGTTTCGTCACGAATAACTTCCATTTTTAGAACTTACTTTTTATAGTTTTGAATCATTACTTAGGTACTCATCAGGCTTCACCACCAATTTCTGCGAGATAAATGTCAACATTTCCCGCAAATTCTGGACATGTTTCAGTAGTCTTTTTAGTCACCATATCTTGAACATTAGTTACATGCTCACTGAATTTCTTAACATCTATTCCAGTCGCATTGTGGATCTGAGAATTACTCGAGATATCCTTGACAGCGTAAAGGTATGCAGCTGCATAGTTGGCGTGAAGAACGGCTATGACAGGAGACTTATCCTGTTGAGCCGCAGTAGCATACCGAGCTGACTGTCTGATCAGTTTCTCGATTGAACTTTTCATACCCCTGTTCTTGTTCTGCATAATCACTATGAGAATGAAAATTGCAATAATCAAATAGAAGTACATCTCTTAAGGTACCTAAAGAAAAATTATCACCTTACTTTATGGCAGTAGATAAAGATCTAATCATAGTGATGACCACCATTGACGAGGCAAAGGACCAGATGCCAGAGGGTAAATATCTCGAGACATGTGATGCTTTACGACGAATACATAAAAAATTACGAAGACCTTCTATACCACATCCAAATGAATTACGGATACCACTCACCAAACAGATACTA
>Ga0209336_10000967_pt1 | contig 14211 bp, 15 predicted proteins | sample LinPmetageLP32_FD_184042 | JGI IMG/M metagenome (GOLD analysis project Ga0209336, IMG submission 184042) | Marine viral communities from the Pacific Ocean - LP-32 (SPAdes) (version 2) | ecosystem: Environmental > Aquatic > Marine > Oceanic | place: Pacific Ocean | collected 2009-08-23 | reverse complement strand
ACGCTTAAGTCGTCAATTCGTCGTAGAACCTAATGCCGTTAATGTCTTAATCTGTAATGCGGCGGACGACCAGTTGCCTAAATCACACTTCACAAATATTAATGATTATCGTATGGCGGTTAATGGTATCCCAATTATCCCACGAGATATACAGATTGCGAGAGCAACTCATTTTAACACTCTTCATTATGAATTATTATCAAGGACTTTTATTAACGGTTCTATGAAATTAGACAGTCTTTTAGAAAGTTCCCTTCAAACTGAAACGTCAAGCGAGGCAGCACAGGCACTCCCTTACTCTACTGCTAACGCAACTAGGCAAATGATGATAGCATCTCCAGTCCCTATTACAAATGGTATGAAATTATATCAATTACAATTAAATGGTGAAACTAACGGAGGCGGAGCGTTGGGGGCATTACAGTTATACAAAATGATTGTAAGAAATATCGTATTTTAAAATATCCATATATATTGATGAAAATATAAAGAAATTATATGAATAATCCGTCTCCGTAAAGAGCAAAGAAGATGTTGTGTGTTCGTCTTCATTAAACTAATTAATAAAATAAAAATATTTTTAGTAATAAAATATTATTGTTTATATATATAAAATGAGCGTTCGGTATATTAGTTTAGAACCAGTTAATTTGAAACCCACTTATAGTGAATTTGATACTATTGATTTTGATGTTGTGTATGCTGGTAGAAAGTTAGCATTAAATAATATTCGTTTTGCCGCCACAATTGCTACACCTAACGCAACAGTAGCGACAGGTGCTTTACGAACGGATAATACAACCACCGATTTTTTTATGGATAATATGGTTGGTGCCCACGCATTTATTCAACAGATTTCAACTGAATTCTCTAACGCTGGTGCGAAGTCAGGTGTAGCAGAAAGTCTCCAAGAATATCCACGATATTCAAAAATGTATTACTCCGCTTCACAATCCGCAAACGACCAAAACTCAAGTGCCTCGGCGTGTGAATTACGCAGTCCTAATATGAAATTCAGTAATGTATTATTACGAGGAGGTCAAACAGGCAAACCTGCCGCAAATGTATATATCGCAACCCAGAAACAAACTCTTGCTAACTTCTCTGTCCGCCCTCGTTTCTGCTTAAACTCTGTTTCTTCTATGGGAGGCAGTCCTATGTTAAGTGAGCGTCAAGTCGGTCGTTGCCGTATCTCCATTCGTCTCGCTCGTTTTGAAGATGTTTTCTGTGGTAGTGATGCGACCGCTAATATTACTTCTTACTCATTATCTAATGTAAGACTTCTTTATCAAACCTATGCTGATGACGGACAAGATATGCCTATCGTAATGAGAACGAAAGCAAACATTAAACAGAATGTAAATGGTAATGCGATTACTCTTAATGCTCGTCTCCCCATTCAGGCAAACTCTATGACGGCATCTTTCTTCCCTGTCGCTGATATGAATAGTGCTAAACTTAATACTCTGGCGTGCCAAGAACCCCCTGCGATGTCTCGTTTAGAATTCAGTTTTAACGATAGCACTAATGCCTATATTGCTTATGAATTAAGAGATAGAAATAGTATCTTACAGAGAGCGGTTCAGTCTATCGGTGATAGAGATATGACGAATGATACAACCCTCGCAAATATTAAAAACAACGACCAGTATATTATAGGTTTGAACTTCGGTAATTTTATCAATCTCGCACGACAGAAATTTTCGGTATTAATTAATTCAGGAATAGGTAGCAACGCACAGAATTACACCTTATATTCATACTTTCACGGAATTATGGAATTATAAGAAAATTTTTAAATCGTATTATCATAAAAGTTTTTTATTTTTATATAATATAACAAAATGGCATTCTATAATTCAGGTGTAAAGTCTAACGTATATGACCCAATTTTAACCCTTAATAACAACCGAGCGGAATGGCAACTCCCAGAAGGCAGTTTATTTTTGTCTTCTCTTCGTCTTCATAATGTCGGTGCTTCTATCGGTGTTGCCGACACTCAGTTTAATAAAAAAGGTGGTGTGTGGGCATATATTAAGAATATTACTTTATATGACGGTTCTGTCGTGTTAGACCAGTTGAGAGAAGTAGGAGCATTTATGGCGTTTAAAAATTACAACAAAGCAAATAGAAATAATGTAGGTCAGGAAATTCTTAAAGTAGGACACGCAATAGGGTTTTTACAAAACGGCACTCTGGGCGGACAAGTCGCTGAGGCATACCAAGCACCAGAAATTAAAACGACGACCGCCACAACCTCTCGTTTCGCTCTTGACTTACGCAGATGTCTCCCATTCTTAAAAAATTCTCAGTTTCTCCCCAGTATGTTATACAAGAACCTTCGCCTAGTAATAGAATTTAATACTGATGTTCTTTCAACCTTACACGTCGGCACGAACATAGCGTCTCTCGCTACACTCACCGACACTCTCCTTGTCGTTGATGAATTAGTTAATGAAAGTGTAGTTGCCCAAGCGATGTCTCAGTATCAGGGTGTTTCTTTCTCTGCTATGGAACACGATGCTTTCCAGATGGTTCCTAATGCTGCGATTGTCGCCGCAGGGGGGTCGGCGACGGCAACAACCTCTACTATCCTTCACGGTTTTCAGGGCAAGTTTGTTAATCGTCTATTAATGTTTGCCTCACCTGTATCCAGTCTTGCTTCTGCGAATGCCGCAAATGCTACTCTTATTTCGTCAGGGAAATTACGAGCGGTTGCTAATGCTGATGAAGTTATCCAGGTGCGATTGAACGGAATGAATATGTTTGGAGGCACAGGTATTAATTCTACTGGTGAAAAACTTGGTATGCTTCACGATACGTGGGGGATGTGCGACCACGCCCCAGGAACAGAATTAATCGGTGTTTTCTCAAATCTTTCAACGAACGCCGCTGGACTTGCGAGTGCCGCATATACACAGGATTTAACAAATAGTAATTCATATTTCGGTTGCTTTATCCGTGATAGAGTAGAAAGTCTCCAAGTTGATTACACACAAACACAATTTATCCCTGTAGGAGCAGGTTTCAACCCTGTCGTCCCAGGTAATGGTATTCAAGAACTACAGGATATCGTATTAGGAAATCAAGCACAAGAAGTAAATGTCTATGCTGAAGTCCGTAAATCAGTTCTCCGTGAAGGAATGAACTACAGAGTAATCTATAATTAAATTGATTAAAATATCTTCTTATAATATATAAATGAATATATTAGAAGCGAGACAACAAGATAGTAATACTATATCAAAAGCAAATGGAGATTACGAGACTATCTTACAAGGTGATTGTATTGTATTAGAACAGGGCGACACACTTGAAATGAGTGAGGCATTTATAGATACTACTGAAACTGCCGCACAATCAGTTTTTATAGCAGAAGATACTGAAATAAAAATATCATATGTGATGTATAAAGTTTTAAGTGATACGACTGTCCCTATTGATAATATTAATCTATGGCAGAATGCTGATAATCCTAATGGGGCAGGTTTCGCAAGTGGTATGCCCTTTAAATATTATGGTTGTAATAGAGATGCTCCGCCGCCTGACCAAGCATTCTTTAAACAACCTCTCTCCAGTCCTGATGCTCCTGCTATAATGGGTCAGTATCTTGTAGGGAGACCGACAGGAGTAGGGTTAAATCCTGATTTACAGGTAAGAGGAATACAATTTAGATATTTAGACCATAAACGCCCTATCCCTGCCTTTACTATGTTAATAGAAATTACGGATATGAGAAATGTTGTATCGTCTATCCCTATTCATATCCCTGCTCAACCAGCATTAGGAACAACAGTCCCTAAAGTAGAAGAGTTGTTATTTAAAAATTTAAGAATGGGAAATGGATTTAGAGTAAGAGGTGTAAGCACCTTTGGAGCAGTAGGCACAACCCCTAAAATATTAAATCCTAAAACTCTTATAAAAAATAATTTTCAATTAGTAGATTGTTTAACAACGACTATTAATGAAGGCGAAAAACATTTTGTCCCAGTAAGGAGAAGATTTGTATTTACTTTGCCTGCTGGAAAATATGCCCCTGATGATATAGCACAAATCATTACTCGTGAAACACAACAAATAAGAAATGCTATGACAAGTCAGGCATATACAAATGGATATACTGTTGCTCCTAACGACGAGAAGTATGTTCTAAACCCCAGAATATATCAAAGCGGACAAAATTTTAATCCTGATAATAACCCTAACCCTAATGTAGGACCTACTGAACTTCAAAGTGAGCAACCACAAACAACGGCATTATTAGAAGCAGGGTCATTTTTAGGACCTCACTTTTATACCAATAGTCTTTTTTATCCACCTATAAATTATATAGCGGCGAACCCTGCTATTCCCACCGCTGATGAACTTGTAGGACTAACAAATAGATATGGTTTTTATTGGGACGTAGAAGAGTTTAGAGAAGCACGAGTAAGTGAATATATTGAACCCTACCAACTTATGCTAACGCAAAGTGCGGTTGAAAGCGTCGCACCTTCATCAGTAGCACGTGTCTCAGCATTACCCAGCAGATACGCAACACAAATATATTTTGGTAGTAGTCAAGGTGTTGTTATGACTTTTAACGCATCTACTAATCGCTTTCAAATAGATAATTTACATTCACCTTATTATTTACAAGCGTCCACGTCGCTAGGAAAAATAGGGTGGAAATATTGTAATGTTATAGTGCCTGTTGAAGACGTGAATGCCGCTCGCTATCAGCGTGGTGCCCCCTTCACCGCAGATATGGGAATTCAGGGTTCTTTAGGTGGTGTGATGCTAACAGGTCTAGAACCATTTGATTTTTGGGAAACAACCTTGGGTTTTGATGTTAATGATGTATGTATGCCGATAAGTTATAAAGAAAACGCTACTGAATGGATAGGAGGAAACACATATAACAACGGACTTCAACCGCCATCCAAAATAGAAATCACTTCAACATCATTAGACCTTCAAGGACTTAGTCCATTATTAACAAATGCTACAGACGCATTATCAACTGCTCCTAAAATGTTTTTTGCTGTTAATGATAATATTGATAATTCAAAACCTTATCCTATTGCTGGTGTAGCATCTTTAAGGAATGTATATTACGGACGAAAAATGACCTCTGCCTTTTTAGATAAATCATCAACTATTCAATTTGATATTGAAGGTTCAACAACCTCACAGTTGCCTGATGCGAATTATGAGTTTAATATCCCCCCAGGTTCAGGGGGTTGGTATGGTAATTGGAATGGTCCAGCAGGACACGCTGATAATGCTGGACGAGATTACTTAATGAGAATGGGACCTAACGGCACAGGAAGTCCTGCTGTATTCAATTTTCTACCACCAGACGAGAGCGAACAAACTGCTACAACTTTCATTAGGGCAAAGAATTTCGCTCAAGGAACAACCTTATCAAGTGCTTATTATTTAGTAGAAATAGCAGGATTATTTCAAAATACATTTGTCGGCGGCACAAGTTATTCTAAAATGATATGTGGTATATTAAATCGTTATTATTCTACAGGTCAATTTACATCAGGAAGCACACCTTTTAGTTATACTCATTTAGGAGCAGAACCTTTACATTTGAAATCATTACGAATACGTATATTAACACCTGACGGCAAACTTGCTACAGGAATAGGAAGTGATAATTCAGTTATACTTACTCACCGCAAATCTGCTAAAACATTAATGTTAGATAACTTAAATATATTAGATGCTAATTCATCAAAGAAAGATATTGCCGACAGACAAAAATTATTACAAGAGATTAATAAGTAATCATATTATATATGCCGTCTAAAATACCTGATAATGTAGTGAATAAAAGTTTATATGCCAAGGCAAAGGCGAAGGCAAATCAAAAATATGGAATAAAAACAGGAGCGTATAAGTCTATGTATATGGTTAGTCAATATAAAAAAATGGGAGGGAAATATAAAGGCAAAAAAAAAGAAGGAGGCACTACACGATGGAATAAAGAAAAATGGGTTCAAGTTATCCCCTTTGTTAAATCAGGGAAAAGAATTGCTTGTGGCAGTCGTAATAAAATGACGAAGGCGTGTCGTCCCACCAGAAAATTAAAAGGAACACCTATCACACTTCAGGAAAGTGTTAAAAAATTAGGCAAAAAAAAAGTATTAGAACTCGCAAGGAAAAAAAATAAAAATATGAAAAAGAGAGTTTTATGGAAAACAGGAAATATTAAATAACTTAATATATATATGCCGTATTCAGTCAAAAAGGTTAAAGGTGGTTATAGAGTAAAAAATAAGTCCTCTGGTCGTGTAATGGCGAAAAAAACTACAAGAAAGAAAGCATCATCTCAGGTTAGACTTTTAAACCGAGTTGATAGTAAAAAAAAAGTTAAACGGCGAAAAAAAAAATATAAGTATTAATTATAGCGATGTTAAAATGGTTTTGGTCTATGTTGGGTTATAAGAGTGAGGCAGATTTGAAGAGAGATACGGTGTTAGACTATCAATATCAACAGGCAAAGCATTACTTATCAAAAGATAATGTAGAAGCAAAAAACATAAAAGATATGTCTAAAAAAGAAACTGATATGCTCTCTCAAAAGCAGAAGGCACAACGAAAAGGTTGGTCTAAAGATTACTCTGCCGCAGTTAAATCACAACTGAAAAAGGCACAAAAGGGGAAAAAGAAAAACCACGCAGAGGACGCTGTGTAATAATTCTCGCTATCAGTTATTTGTAATATGTTTAATTAAAATATTTTAATTATATATATGGAAAGACCTATTAAGAGAAAAGAAAAAAGAAAAAAGAAAGTAGAGAGCGACTTATTTAACGTAGAAGATATTGCGATTGAAGCAGCAAAAAAAGCAAGTGAAGAAGCGGAGAAAGCAGTAGCATCTATACCTAAAATAAAAAAAAAGAGACGCACTAAAAAAGAAAAAGCAGAGGCAGTTATGATGGGAGGTGAAGATAAACCATCAACAAAAAAAACACGACGCACTAAAAAACAAATGGCGGAAGTGCGTAAAACCGCAAAACCTAAGAAAACGAGGAGAACTAAAAAACAAATGGCAGAAGCAAAAGCATCAGCACCAGCAAAAGAAGTAAAGAAGAGAAGGACTAAGAAAGAGAAGAAAGAAGCAGAAACGATGGGTGGAGAAGATACATTAATGCTCGCTAAACCTGCTAAAAAAACACGAGCAAAGAAAGGCGAACCAAAGAAACCAAGAAAATCAAGAGCAGGAATACGAAGACCTGAAGATGCCGCAAGAATTCGTAGTAATAAACAACTGCCTGAATTAGTAAGCGGTGCTGAAGCAGAGTTTATGGAAGCAGTTAAGATACGCTCAATACCTATGAGCGAAATACCTAACCTTGATGGATATAAGCAAAGATTACTTGATGCTTACGGCAAGAATTCACTAAAGTGGAAGACATTAGATATATATGCTCTACGCTTTAAATCTCCTGCGAAATGGGACGAAGCATTAGGAAAATTAAATATATATGATGTGTATAGATTTCAAGGGCAATTTTTTGAAGGCGGCGATAAAGTCCAAGATAACCTATTAGTAGGACGAACTAATCGCACGACTATAACTAAATTATTTATTAATGATGAGGGTGAGGTTGATGATATGATGAGAGATGAATTAGTAAGAACTCTACCTTATTCATCAGGGACATTCGGCAGAGATGCTCGTGTATTAGACCAAACCGCTCAATCTCAGGACGATACATTCACTTCAAGCGAAGTAATGACGCAACCCTTAATACCTTTAGCAGGAGGAGTTATAGGATTAGAATATTTCGCACAATCACCTTTACCTATGGGTTATGCTACTTATTACAGGACTGACCCTGAGAACAAACCTGAAGTAGCGAAGTCAGGAAAAGACATAACTATAAAAAGAAATCGTTTAGGTCGTAGCAGAGATTTACCAGTAAGGAAACAATCATACTGGGGGGGATACTGGAAAAAATTAAAAGAAAGAAAACCTGACTTGCCTGAACCGTGGGAAGTAGCACAGCAGAGACAAATAGAACAGGCAGGATTAATAGTTATTCAACCTCAATATAATAAAGTATTAGTTAAGCGACGTGCGTGGGTTCAACTTGTTGATGGCGACGCAGGACAGATTATAATTGATATGCTTGATGCGTGGGATACTGTCGGTGATAATGATTATCGTAGAGTGCCTATGGAAAGATTACGAGAACTTGAAGCAGATTATTAATATGATTTAAATTCATCCCACATCTCATCAAGAACGTTTTTTTCAGTATAAGACAAGGTGAATATCATTCGCTTATTTGTAGGGTGTCCGTCCTCGTCAGGTTGTTGATATTCTTTCTCCCATCTGCTCGGTCCCACTTCAATATAATTAGGCGTCCATTCAAATGCCCTCTTGCTCCTGCTACCTGATGTTTGTGTAATTATATTACACGGATAATTACTACATTTTAAACTTATATTAGTTCTTGCTCCAAACTTACGCATATCTCTTTTATATACTATACATCTTTCATAATAGGTCATATCCTCTCCCTCTTCATCAATATCATCTTTTTCAATATATCCTACAATCCACTTTCTTGATGCCCCTGACCTCTTTTGCTTTTGTCCTTCTGTCTGCTTCCAATCACTCCCCATCAGTTGCCGATACTTACTACCTGAAACAATAACATTATGTATAGTCCCTGAGTATCCCCCCCACGGATTTTCATAATCATTCTTGAGAAATTTTAATTTACCTTTACATTCTAAAGCATCAATATACTCCCAGTTCTCCTCACGACAGCGACATTTATGCCTCTTGAGTTGAGATACTGTCCTAAAGTCTTTATCACAAGTCATACACTTATAATGCTTATGTTGCTCCTCAAGAACAACCTTGCCTAACCTGGTTATCTCCTTCTTATCAACATAAAAATTAATATAGGATTTTATATAATTACTCTTCATATACTCTTTGAATTTGGGGCAGTCATTTTTAAAATGAGAAATATTATCTCGTTGTTCGGCGATAGTAGCAGGAGGTTCAGCATCTTTATTACAAAACCTACACCGACTATTACGACCAATCATCCTACAAATACGAGCATAACCTAATATCAGTTCATCATCAACATTAACAGAATTATTCATTTTATTATTATAAACAGACATAATAACTTTAAGCAGTAATCATTATAAATTATAAAAAATATTTATCAAATTTTTTGAAATATGAAGTAAAGCATTTAAAACATAAGTATAAAACCTTAGATGAGAGGAAGTAAGATTTGAGATATAAACATTAATACTTATGATTTAAAAACGCAACCTTCTTGATTACAATTATAATCTATAGATTTAGTCATTTTCTTAAGGATTAGTCCAGAATTCTTTTTTTACTGGAAAACACAATTTTTAGAAAAAATATAGAAATCTACTTTTTTTGACGATTTTTTAAATATTTTCATATATTATATGGTTAAGAAATGGAGCAAACTGTCTAAACAAGAAAAAATAAATATTAAAGAGGGTCTCAAGTCCTTTCCACGTATGGGTTATGCCTCTGGACTAAGCGATGATGAGATATACCACTACACAAATAATATGAATATTGATAGGGATATATTAAAATATCCCCCTAATACGTGGGCGAGAAAGCAGAGTAAGAGAAACAATCGTGCTTCATCTTTAACGTATGAAGGCGACCCTGATGACCTTGACGACAAGAACCCATATAAAGAAGTAAGTGAAAGTAGTAGTGATGAAGAACCTGTAAAGATAGTCCCAAAGAAAAATAAAAAGGGCAAACGTGAATATACGGCGGAACAGAAGAAGGCGTTAGTGGATAGATTACGGAAAGGAAGAGAGCGTAAGAAGGCACAGCGAGATGCTAAAAATAAAGTATTAGAAGAGGCGGCAAAGGCAAATGACTTACCCCCTAAGAAAACACCTGAACCTGCTAAAGAAGAGGTTATAGTTAATGATGTGAAGGAGGTGAAAGAAGCACCGAAAAAAGAAGAAGAGACCCCAGTAAAAAAAGAAACAAAAGAACCTGAGTATGTAAGAGTATCTGTAGCAGAATATAAAAATACTATGGCGGAGATTGATAAAAGGTGGAATAATCGTTTTGATGAGTTTAGGTCTAAGTATGAAAAAAAAACACCTGCTCCAGTAGTTAAACCTGAACCTGTCGCACAACCTATACCGATTATACAACCGAGAACATTAGGCAGGTTTTCCGCTCCAAACTGGTGATTTAATATATAATATTAATATAATGAAGATTACAAAAACTAATATTAATATTACAACTCAGGCGAGTGCCGTAGATGAAAAGTATATATATGTAAAATGTCCTATTTGTTTCAGGACGAAATATAGTAAAAAACACGCCTATCATAAATTCAACTCTTATCTAAATACGGATAATAGAGTAGAGATATTAACAGCAAAATGTAATGGATATGATACTATGTTTTTTGTAGAGATAAACGACGCTACCGCACGAACAGGCATTAAGGTTTAATTTTGATTTTAATATTATATTAAAGGTTTTAAGAATATAATAATTTATAAAATGACCTCTAATTTGTTGAATGAACTTGATTGTATGGCGAGAAACGAAGTATATTGCTACCAGTATATTGACGACCAAATAAATAATTATTTAGATAGATGCTCTGCTGAAGATATACGTTCTACACACGGACCGCAGTATGTTGAGGCGGCAGAGTTGGAAGAGGATGGAGGCGTGTGCCGTGGCGTGTATCCGCAATATGTCTTTCCAGGTCATAAACGAGACCACCTCTTTAGCGACTTGAGAGGAGGGATAGTGGCGGATTTTGAGAATGAGATGGGAGGTGTTGCCGAAAACCTATGGGACGATATGATAAGGGCGGCGAGAGACGAGTTAGAGGAGACGGCAACTTTCGTCTGTAGTAATAATTTAAATAATTAATCATCTATATATATGTTTATTATATATAAATGGTAAAACTGAAATGGAGTAGAGGGACAGGCAACAAAAAATATAAAGTTGTTATTAAAAGAAAAGTCAAAGGAAAAGATACAAAAAAAACAATTCAGTTTGGAGACAAACGCTACGGACAATTTAAGGACAAAACGCCTCTTAAATTATATAGTTCAAAAAACACAAACAGCATAAAAAGGCGAAAGGCGTATAATGCGAGGCACACATATAAAAAACCTAAATACTCGGCAGGGTGGTTTGCTAAAAAATATCTTTGGTGATTATTTACCTACTTTCTTTTTTGCTTTATAATGAGCGTCTTTAAACGACATCCCCTTCGCCATATCTTTTTTCATTTCTGCCATATGTTTTTTACTATGATGCTTGGCGTGTTCTTTCAGTTTTTCTTTAAGTGTATCTTTTTTCTTTTTAGGTTTCTTTTTCTTTTTTTTTACCTTCATAGCAGGGAGTTCAAATACATCTTTCATTTTTAATTTCTTTTTACGTTCTACACGCAATACAGGTTTAAATAAAATCATCGTATATAATATATATGGAAGTTATTAAAATTCAACAATATAAAAATAATTTTAATGTAGTTGTAAAGAGTGGATTATCTAATCAACAGATAAAAGAAGATAGAAATTATTATCCTGATGTAAGTAAAATGTTAGTGAAGTCGCAGGAATTATATAAAGAAAATTATGTCGTAGATATGAATACTGAGAATAGTTTTTATTCTATGTTAGCACTTTCATTAGGTTATGAAAATATATTAAGTTTAAAAAAAACAACAGAGCAACTTAAACATTTAAAAAATTCTTACATTCTAAATGATAAAATGATGGATAAAGATAATACATCTCAGTCTATCGCTGAATATAATAAGATGTTAAAAAATAAAGTTTGTGGATTTTGTATTGTATCTCAGTTAAAAGATATGAGATTTTGTAAAAGATTATTCAAAGAACAGACGATACATCACATAGTTATTCTTAATCATAGTGAAGAGGACGCTGACCTTATCCAGTATATACAAACGCAGGGATATACAGATTATTCAATTACACCGAAAGGAAATATCCGCACGAACATTAATACTTATGATAAATACCCTTTACTGTTAAAAGCGAATTGTTCTAAAGTTGCTGATGGGATAGTTGTGCGATTTGATTAATAATTTTTAAGTTATAAATAATAATATGTTTATTTATAATATAAAATGCGATTGTTAAGAATAGTAGAAAGCGTTGATGATGATGGCGGAAACGCAGGATTTATAGAGAATGATTTTGCTGATGATATTATGATAGAGGCAAACCAGAAAATAGCATTAGTTAATGCTACTCTTTCTTTAAAGAACACTTCACTAACAATTGACGGAGAAAATAATAAAATTCAATTTCAATTTACTGCGGCGACAGGTGTGAGAACGGCATTTATGGATAGTAATATAGGATTTGGTGTTTCGTCTCACGACCTCGCTTCTCAAGCAGTTGTAAATACTCTTAATGATGCGTTAGGGTGCTTATTAGATATAGGAAATGAACCGAGCGAAGAAGTCCCTGAAACAGGAACAGGGAACGGATTTAATAGCGATATAGGTAAGCAATGGGAAAGACCTACAACTTCATCAAGAACTCTTATTCGTTGGAAGAATGGGGGGAGAACCGTATTAGAAGACCACTGGACGAATAAAAACTTAACTGCTGCCCCTGCTGTTGCCGCAGGCGGTAATTATAATAATTCTACATTAACACCTGTAGGTGCCAGTAATGAAACAACTACTCCCACATCGTCGTTGTATGCTTTAACACCTTGGGGTAAAGGTTGTTGCCAGCATTTTTGTCGTATAAGAAAAATAGTTGCGGCGACTGGTGGAGATTACACTACTACAGGAATAACATTAGGTTTAGAGGGACTTGCTGGTGCGGCACCTGCTCCTGCTACAGATGGTGCGTGTGATTTTGGTTTAAAGATTGTTTTTATTGATGGCGGACAGGGACACCCAGTCGCTATTAAAATTGAAGCAGGGTCTTTTGAGGGGACGGAGGACGACGGTGTAGAAATATATTACATTACTGAGAATGACGCAAATAATCCTATAGTAGGTTTATTTAGAAATTTTGGTTTTATTCAGTATTTAGGTTATGCCGATACTTATTTTAAATTACTAATTGATAATATTGGTGAAGGAGCAAGTCCTAATGGAGTTGATTATCCTGCGAACAGAGCGGCGGCATTAGTTATGTATGCCGCTGCTGTAGCAGGCACATATGACGCTACCCTTGCTGGCGATATTGCTGGAACGAATAGTGCGGATAAGGGAACAACTGAGGAACACGTCTTATGGGAGGCAAGTGAAAATCCTACACGTGGAGGTGCTGAACCTGCCGATTTACACCCATCATATAATTTTTATTCAGCAAAGACAACAGCAGGAGAAACGCCTGTCTCTTACGGAGAAATTGAAGTAGATTTCGTTCGCTCTACTCTTGACCCTTGGATTGCTCCACCTAAGGCAGAGCATTTAGTTCATAACGATGCGTTAGGAGCAATTGCCCCAGCACTACCATCTGCCGCTCAAACTGCTAATAACTTTATACAATTACAACAGGAAGTTGCTGACTATCTTGGATATTTTATGAAATCACAGAGAGCAGGTGTGTATCGTTCTCCAGAGGCAGGTTTTTACACCTTTGAGGGGTCGCAGTCAAAAGACCCTAATGATACAAAAGCAGGTTTTTTTTATGAAGCAGACTTGCCTACAACAAATCAAAGTAATTATTATAACTTACAAGTTATATGGAAGTCTCGTCCTTTGGATTGCTACGACGGCGATACAGGGGAGCAATCATCGTTATTAGGTTGTATCCCTACAACAATAAATTCAAACGGACAAATTGTATATGAAGCGAAAAATATATTACCGATTAATTTTAGAAATCCCAGCAGTTTCAGTATGAGAAATGCTATGATTAGGATATTAACTGCTGATGGAGAACCAGTTATATTTTCAGGGGTTCAAGTAATAACAGTAGCATTATTAGATGCTTAATTTATGTGTTTTTAAATCATAAGTATCAAATATCCTTATCAATATTCTCTTCTCTCTCACCTAAGGTTTAATACTTATGTTTTAATTACACTTTTTTCATAATAAAAAAATAATACATATTATTTAATTATTACATTCTACTTACTTACTTACTTACTTTATTAGCATCCATCTTCCGCTCACTATACATTTTTCCATCGCCTTCCTCAAC
>Ga0209336_10000964_pt1 | contig 14234 bp, 11 predicted proteins | sample LinPmetageLP32_FD_184042 | JGI IMG/M metagenome (GOLD analysis project Ga0209336, IMG submission 184042) | Marine viral communities from the Pacific Ocean - LP-32 (SPAdes) (version 2) | ecosystem: Environmental > Aquatic > Marine > Oceanic | place: Pacific Ocean | collected 2009-08-23 | reverse complement strand
TGATTTTCTATAAGCCAATACATAAGATTAAGATACTAAAAAATATTTAAATAAACAAATATTTTAGTATCCTCCTCCACCACCAGAATATCCTCCTCCACCCATTGAAGGTGGTGGTGGTAGAGTTGAAGGTGAAGGTTGGGGTGAAAGTTCAATTTGAGGAGCACTAGGGTTAATAGGAGTTAATAGATCATGTTTCCTTTTCATATGAGTTGCTCCTACCATAGGACCTTTTTCAGGATGAATATGATAATAACCAATGTATTCTTTCCCATTAGGGGTTGTAAATTCTCCTCCACTAGTATATAAATTTTCTTGTGTATTAGGTTTTAAATAAAATTGAGTAAACTTATCTTTAAAATATTGAGAAAAACCAGGCCATCTATATTGTTGTTCTACAGATACAGCAGATGATTGATTTAAGATATAAACTTCTTGTTCATCCCCTTTAATTTTCCAAATAAGAAATGCAGGGTCGTATAAATCCCATGCTATTGTTGAAGATTTATTTAATAAAGAATCATATGTTTTTTTATTAATTTCGATATATTTTAATTCATTAGTTTTTTTTGTAAAATATCTTATAAGTTGGCCTTCTTCTTTTTGTTTTTGGGATAAAATAGGGTAATAAAAAGAAGGTATTGATCTTGGTTTAGCATTTGAAGCATAGTTAGAAGTATTAGCAATATATATAACATTTCCTTTATTATCATATACACTAGCATCATCAGTTGAAAAATTATTAACTATACTAATTATGTTTTGATTTCCAGAAGGTAATTGTTCATTTTCTAAAGGTTGACCACTAGTTTGATTAATAGGAACTATTTCTAATGATTGATCATTAGGAAATTTTTCCGTGTAGAATTTTCCATTAGAGGTTTTAAAATATGACCCTTTATATTCAATATTTAAATCATACTTAAAAACATATTCACCCCCATTTGTAAATAAACCAGTTTGAACTTGAGAAAGTGGATAATAAGGCATATCTTTAAATTTATGAAGTTAATACTTGACAAAAACCATGAACAATAGACATATCCCAAAACTTAAATCTATACTTAGTTAAACCCCCATCTCTTGGATCATTTTTTGGTGGGCCCGTATTTCCTTCAATTGTAGAAAATTGGGTAAGTTTACCATTTTTAATAAATACTTTAGCTACTATACCAATGTGGTTTTGACCTGAAGAATTTTGGGTAGTAAACATATCACCAGGTTGGGGGAGTTTTTTACCAGATTTAGCTTCTTGGATTGTAATATACTTTCCTGCCCTTTGAAAATATTTACGAGTATAAGCAACATATGAACCAAAAGGACCTTTTGTATCTGTATTGCTTTCTACTTTAGCTCCTTTATCAAATCCTGTTAATCCAGATCGATTAAAGATAGCTGTATACTTACTATTAGCAGGACCAACTAAAGCGTTTCCTGTAGTGTATGCTTCATACCAAACTAAAGAGGTAAAATAATCACACCAAGCTTGGGTTTGTGACCAACCCCAATTATTTCCTGTAGTTGAAGGAGTCATTTTATCTTGAAATAATGGGTCATGCCAACCACTATTATTTCCAGGGGTTTCATTTTGTCCAATATATGAGGCCGCTATAGTTACTATTCTTTTTCTAATAGGATCAGTTGCTTCAGATGCAATAACTATACTGTCAATTTCTTCTTTTGATTTTGCTGTAGGTGAAAGTTCAGCTATAGGTTTTACTCCTACTGTTCCTATAGTACCTTTTGTTCTATCTCCATCTCTTTCAACAGGTTGGGGGTTAGGGTTAGGACTAGATAAACGAGAAGTAGCTACATTTGAAGGTACTTGATCTCCTTGATATATACTTTTGTTATTATGAAACTCAAGATACTTAAAAATATAGTTATATCCTATAATTATACTATTAACTTGGCTAGTTTTAGGTTGAACAAGAGTACTAACTTTTGTTTCCCAATCGTTATCTTTAATAGAATGGTCAACTCCTGTAACTATAAAATCCAAAGTATCTCCATAAGCTTTAGGTAAAAAGGATGAATCTACATGGAGTGTATTATAAATTTTTACTCCTGATAGTCCATTCATAGTAAAGCTCATTTTAAAGGGGATAAATCCAATTCCTCCTGCTATACTATTACTGCCCATATTATCCATAGTCTTTTTTGCTAAAGCAAATTGGTAAAATTCTGATCCTACTGAAAGTTGTCTTTCTATTAGAGTGTCGTCATAAACATCTCCTTTCCCTTCTCCTATTCCCATTTTACATTCATACCATGTATCTAAAAAAACTTGGTAATATACTGTAGCAGCTTCATCAGGAAGGAGTTGATTTAAAAAAATACTTTCTTCTTCTTCCTCAGTTAAATCTCTATTTGAAGTATAAGTAGGGTCTGGGGAGGATATAATTGGTTTATATCTATCTTGTAAACCTTTATTCCATTTAGAAAAAGCAGTTCCATTTGTACCTTTAACGTATCCATTAGATGTAGCACCAACTGTAATCATAGTAGCATATTCTGGGGTAATAGTTGTTTTTATATCTAGTTTTCTTATAAAATTTCCATAACCCTCATTGGAAAACCCAAATAAATTTAATTTATAAGGAGGATCAGGGAATTGATCAATTTGTGCTGGGATTGAGGTTAGGTCGGCTATTGTAAGTTTATTTGTAGTTTCATTTATTATAGGTTCCAAATTATTAATTCCTCCTAAAGCTACATTAATCCCATCACAAAGATTTTTTAAAAATTGAAAAAGATTTACTTTGCCTTCTTTATCTGTTGAAAGAGATTTATTAATAAATTTATGGTTTAAAAAAATATTTTTAATGTATGCTCTATTTGGATTGATTGGGCGAGAAAACTCACCACTAACTACATTATAAAAACTTAAATCTTCATTTTTAAAATCCATTTCTCTAAATGGTTGTAATTCTCGGTAAAATTCATTATATTGGTGGTTAACAGGATTTACAACAGTATTTCTAACAATACATACTCTTGGATCTAAAGATATTTGGTTTGGGATAGTATACATTCCTGCTTCAAAATAGTTAGGGTTGGTATTAATAGTAATAACAGGGTTTCCATTCTTATCTTCATCATTTTGTTTTATTACAGGGATTATATTACTTTGTATCCATTGAAGAAGAGCTCCAAATCTTAAATAATGATTTGCAGGGGATTGAGTCGTTTTAAAACCGTCTTCAGGGGTAAGTGTCCAACTAGGATTATCTAATGAAATTGACTCTTCACTCCATAGTTGGTAATGGCTAACATTACCTGTGTGTTCCTCAACGAATTCATCTAAATCTTCTTTATACCCACTATCAGTAAGATACCAATTTCTATAAGATGAGGCATTTACCCCATCTCTAAGATATTTAGCATCATAAGCTGTATGGTCTATATCAGGTTGACCCGCTGACATTTCTTCTTGTGTGTAAGTTTTAGTACCTACCTTTTTTTTAGGGATATCTTTGTATTTCCAATTAAAGCTTTTAGGACCACAATAAAAATCAATTGTTGTATTTTTACTTGTTAAAGCACCTTGAGTAACCATTTTCACCCCAGATTGACCTAGTTTTAAAGGGTTTGAGTTATCATAGTCAGTAAATCTAGAAGCTAATGCTTTAAAAGCAGATACTCCTTTACTAAGTATACCAGGTTCTTCATTTGGGCCACGGAGTAAACCATAAGTGTGAACTGGTTTAAGGTCTTCTGATTGATTTGCAGCTGAATATTTATGGGAATAAATCATAGCTGAAAGGAGATTAGGGCATTCTTCTTCTTCTGCTCCTTTTTTTATATTATTTAAAAAATTAATAAATCTTTGACTAATAGGGAGATTTACTTTTAAAGATTCTATTACATCTCCTAAACTTATTAAATCTAAAGTAATATCATAAGATCCTAACTCATCAATAGACCATTCAAAATTAACTATTTTACCTAAAAACCCATCATAATTTCCTCCATATCTATTTCGTAAAGCTTCTACTTCCTCTAATAAATTAATAAACGATTTAGGTTCTCCTTCAGAGGTAGAAGGGGATTGAGAAAAAAAACCTTCTGGGTTGTCTATATAAGTGTCTGTTATCTCAGTATTTACATAATTAGCTTTGTCATCTTTTTTCTCTATATCATTTTTTACGAATATATTGTTTCCATATTCTATCATTACAGTATACCCTAGTCTTAAATAAAGAAGTTCAAATATATCAAATTGTTGTCTACTATGAAGTTTTAGTTTAAGAGATGCCTTTTTAATAGATCCCCTATTTAAAGATTTTACATCAAAGCTTTCTATTCCTGGCATTGGGACTATTCCAAAACTACTTTTAGAATATGAACCATTTGATAAAAAAGAATCTACACCAAATCCTCCTCTATTTTGAAGTTTACTCCACCCATCAGGTAAAAAAGAAGTACCATTAAATAAAATAAAATTTTTAGCTAAACCATCTCCTTTATATGTTTGAATTTGAGATTCAGACATACCTATTGATTGAAGTTTTTCTATCCCATCAGGAGTGTCTAATACTTTTATTCCCGAAGCAACTTTAATCCAAGAATTTTGGTTATTTAAGTAAACTACATTTTGATTAGATCTTTTAGTTGAATTACTTAAAGAAACAGCTTGTCTAGTAACAATTTCATTTTTTACATAAGTTTCAATTTCTTGTCCTAACATTTATTTATAATTTATTAATAACTACCAAGAGATGGGGAGGCAGATGAAAACTTTTGAAGATTATTTAATTCTTTATATTGGCTCATTATAATTTGAGTTCGGTTTCTTCCTGGAATTCTTATTTGGCTTCCTATTTCAGGGATTAAAGAATCAGGGGTTTGGCTTTTATTAGCTCTAGATATTATCCACCACATAGTAGAGTCTTCATAATATTGTTGAGCTAAAGTATCATATCTATCACCTCTACTAACATACACATAAATGTCTGAAAAATCAAGGGAAATTTCAGGATATTTAATATTAATATAACCTGGGGAAGTATTATTTGATTCACCTGGGGTTTTATAGATGGTTTTTGCAAAATTAGAATATCTATTCATTTATTGATTATTATTTAAATGGATCATTTGCAGCAATATAAGCAGCTGGGTCTTGATTCATTGCTTGTTGTTGGACAGAATTCATAGAAGTTGAAGCGATATTTACCTCGGGTATTTCATTTTTTACTTCTAGAGTAGGAGTTGCTGGGGGAGGAACGGGGGTAATTTTATTTGTTTTTCCATATCCATCACCATTTATTCCTAAAGCTATATACCTTTCTGGTCCATACTTGTTTCCATCTATCATATTTCCTTTACTATCTGAAAGTTGGCGTTTATCATAACGATTTCGTTGTTTTTGAGGTAAGAATTTATGGATTGGAGTAAATTTCATTTTTACTTTTAACATAAAAGGTAATTCTTTAGTTTTAATATCACTAAAATCAGAACCTATACCATCTCCACCACTTTTACCTTCTACAGGTATTTGAATATCCCATGGAGAATCGTCAGGAATAGAAATTGATAAACTTTCTATAATGCCTGGTTGTTGGTAAAACCAATCACCAACTGTTAGTTCAGAGATATTCCCAGCCATATATCCAGCATCTGTATAAGAAGGAGCTAAAGTAGAAGCTAAAAAATTTAATTTTTTATACATTGGAAGAAGTTCTTGTTTTGATAAAGCAGCTAATGTAAATCCTACATTTACACTTCTATCAAACCCTTGATATTTATAAAAATTTTCACCTCTACCTATATAATTTATAGTATTCCATTTAGCACTATAGTCATCACCTAAATCATCTAAAAATGCCCTAAAAAATAAATGTTGTTTTCCACCTGTAAGATTTAAAGTAGAAATTCTAAATCTAATAAAATCATTATAAAAATCATCATCTGGGAATCTAGTTACTATAGGTAATGCATTTATTCTATCAGTAGGACCTAAAACTTTTCCTCTAGAATCTTTTTTTCCTTTTGTATAATCAGATACATTTCCTTTTTGACCTGGGTCATTAAATCTTCCTATATTAACTCTTCTTTCTTGGTTTTCTTTTAAATAATCGGGAGATTTTGCTATAAAAGATTTAGAATTTGATGCAACTAATCTTTTAGTAAAACTTTCTTTTAACTCACCAGTTTTATTAAATTCTTGAGATGCAAAATTCCCATAATTCCAAGTAGCAGCTACAGATTTAAAACTATCAATATCATTAAAAAATCTAGTATTTGATCTTATAAATCTATTACTATCCCATGGTTGTATATCTTCGCTATTATCCTTATCTATAAGATAATTTTTCTCACCAAATAATTTTTCTCCTGTAATTAAAGGGTTATCTGGGTTATTTAATTGGTAAAGTAAAGAAACAGTATTATTAGAAAAAATGTGTTTAAGACTATATACTAAAGGGCGGTTTATAGGTTTACCATATTCATAAACTGGAAGAGATGTATCTTTATCAACTTCTTTAAAGTATGGGTCTATTCTAAATGCTCCAGTTCTAGCAGGTGAAATTCCATCATTTAAAGTAGAAAAGCGTATATTTGTTTGTCCTACCCCAGCAATAGAATTAGGACCACCACCATAAGAATATAAAATTCCTCCAGAAGCTAAATTATGAATTTGTCCTTCATATGCTTTAGTAATATCTAAACCTTGTGAATTCCATAAATTTAATAATCTATTATCATAGTATATTTCTTGAAAATTATCTTCATAAGATTGACCTACATTTTCACTAGCTAGGTCTTTTTGAGCTTGGGCCTTTTCAAGATTAGCTGTTTTTCTGTCTAACTTTTTTTGAGCTTGTTGATTTCTATATTCATCCCACTTTTTTAAAAATGAGTTTGCTGCATAATTTAAAGATGTTGAAATTTTAGGAACAACAATATTACGGGTAAATAAACTAGTTTGAGAAGCTTCTCTATTTTGTTCATCAATAGCTCTATCTTCAGCATTAGATTGTTGTAATGTAGCATTTTCAAGTCTAGTGTTTGCTCTTTGTTCTTTTCTTATAAGATTAAAAGGAATAATACTTCTAATAGGACCTTCACCATTTCGAGATGCTTTATTTCTTTCAAAAACTACATCACCATACTTTTTAATAGCAGCATCTGGAAATTTACCTGTAGGGTCAAGGCCTTGTTTATCTAAATGGGTTCCTGTAAATCCTACTGCTGCTTGCCCTAAAGTAGATAAAGGTGTATAAATACCCCCATTTATAACACCATTACTTTCAGTAAATCCATCACTAGTAACACCTTGACCTAAAACTGTTCTTGATTTACTTCCACCATAACCAAGACCTATTGCTGCTTCTGTTTTTGTGGCTATTCTTGAAAGTAAATTTTGTTTTGCTGTAAAAAGTAACCCATTTGGGTTTTTAAAATCAAAAAAATATTTAGATAAACGCGTAACATCCTCAAGTGCTCTAGATGGTGCAGTTAAACCACCTCTAATTATTCCATCACCATCAATAGCTGTATTTTCGGCTTGATCTCCAATAGGAGTTTGAATGTAAGGCTTTCCACTATCTCCCCCTCCTGGTCTATCTTTACCAAATTTAAGAGATTTAAATGAGGTGTCCCCATTTTTTAATTTTATTAAAAGCCCCATACTGTTATTTTATTTTATTACTCTGGTGGGTTATCCGAGTATTTTGGAGGAGTAACACCATTTAGATCTAGTTGTGAAGGTTGTGGAAAACCTAATAAAGCTGGATCGCCATTTAAAGAATAAGTTTTATGTAAAACTGAGTCAGCTGTATCTAGATTAGTAACAGGTGGAGTTGTTCCATCAAATTCACTTAAATTAGATCCTTCTGTTTGTAGTCTATTTAAAATTCCCATAGTTATTGTTTTTTATTATAAATATTGTATATTATTGAACTTCAAATGAATTTTTTCTAACAGCTTCTCCTGTTTCATTTGGTCTTTGTCCAGTTGTTGCAGTTATAATTTTATTTCCATCAATTGATACATTTATTGGTCTAGAAGCAATAGCATTTAAATTACCACTTAATGTGTTAATTGCAGATATTACAGAAGACATATCTCCATTACCTTTTTTATCATTTTGTATTTTAATTTCACCTTTTCCACCCATTTCTATAGGTTTGCCAGGTTCAGAAACTGTATCATCTCCAAATAAATTCGTACCTGCTATAACAGTATCTTTATTATTTAGTTGAATTGCTCCTTCAGGGCCAAGTAAAGTGCGATTACCATAACCACCATCTGATTTTCCAGGAGAAAGCATATCATCTCCTTTAGAAAACTTACTTTTTAAAGCATATCCACCTGCAAAAGCAGCTGCAAGAGCAGCTACTGCTAAAACAGGACCTATAATTGGAGTCATTGCTGCAGATGCTGCAGCATTAGCAGCATATTTACCCACACCTACTAAAAAGTTTCCTATTGAAGCTGCTCTATTTTTAACTTGAAGCATAAGTTCCTTATTAAGTAATGTACTTCTTACAGTAGATAAAGCATTAAGAGCCATTGAAATCCCTTTAATGGTTAAAAATGCTTTAACAAGGGGTTTTATTAAATCCATATGTTCTCTAAGAAAATCAGCCATCCCCATAAAAATAGGCATAAGTTCATTAGCTAACATTTCTTTAAGTTCCATCATAGAATCATTAAACTTTTCTTGGACACTTTGTTGTTCGTACATTGCAGCTAACTTTGCATCACCTAATTCTTCAGCCATTTCTGCTTCAGTTGCACCATTGGCTCTCATTTCATTATACCTTTCTTGAGCAGATTGACCTTCTTTTCCTGACATTTTAGCTAATGCCTCTCTATCTATAAGAGATTGGGCTAATTCCTCTCTATTTAATCCAGCAGCTTTTGCAGTAGCTTCTTGTTGAATTCTATTCATTTTAGCAAAATCTGCAGATGTACCTACTTGTCTAGCTACTTCTGCTGCTGCCCCTGCTATGTCATTATTTAAGGCTAATTGTCGTGCTGTTTCAAAATTTAAATCTTTTCCTAAAAGTAATTCAGCTTCTAATTCATTAGTTATAGACTGTTCAAAATTAAGTAAACCACTTGCTATTTTATCAGCTTGTTCAAGAGATAAACCAAATTGTTTAGCTTGTACAACAGCTTTTGCTAATTCTTTTGGTTGATTACCTAAGCTAAGGGTTAAAGCTGCAGATGCTTTAGAAACTTCTTTTAAAATATCCTTTTCATTTACAACTAGTCCATTTTTTGAAGCTTGAACTTTAGCTGCCCCTATAACTTCTTTAGTATTTTGTTTTAATGATTTCCCATTTAACAAAGACATTTTTTGAATGCCCATTGCTTCATCATGAGTCATTCCCATTTTTTTCACCATAGCAGTCATGGTGACTAAGTCAGCTTTATTTAATTTGGCATTTGTTCCTATAGCCTTACTTACAGCCATTTGACTTTCCATTAGCCCTTTACTTCTTATAGCAGCATCACCTGTTGCAAGGGCTATGTCTTGCATTTCTTCTTTAGTAGCTAAAGCTTCTTGATAGGAAACATTTTGTGTTTTAGCAAATGTTCCAGCTCCAGCATCCATATCTTTAAATAAAGAAACCATTAAACCAAATGCACCAGATATTAGGTTAGAGGTATTCCACATACCATCTTTCATTTGTTTAGCTATATTTGCTACTCCCTTAGCTAAAGCACCGGCATTAGAACCACCTTCTCTTAGATGGTCTTTCATTTTTTTTGTTGCTTCACTAGCATCAAAAACATCTCCTAAAATTGGAATTTTATTAATACCTTTTAATATTCCACCAACAACACCTAACCTTTTTTCTATCTTTTTTTCAGCTTCTAATTCTGCTTGTCTTAACTTATTTTGTTTTTCTAATTCTGTATTTTGAACTTTTATAGAAACTGATTGTTGTTCAAGAGAAGATAATTGAGATGTTGCATAATCTAATGAAGCTGCAATTGATTTTTCTGATTGTTTTAAAAGATTTAGTCTTTCTACGTCTATTTCTTTTCCTTGGGATAGGGCCTCTATTTGTTTAGAAATTTGGCTTCTAATATCACTATAACTGTTAGCTAATTCTAAAGTTGTATTAACTTTCTTTTTTGATATATCTGAAAGGCTACTTTCTAGTCCTTTTTCAGTTAGTTTACCTTTATTTATAAGTTTTTGATTTTTAGATATTTGTTTTTGGATTGAACTTATATCTTGTAAACCTACTTGTTGGTCTTGGATGGCTCTATTAAGTTGATTGCCAGTTTTTAAAAGATCCTGTTCAGCTGTAGAACGACGTTGTTGGATGCCTAAGGCTTCTTTAAGTGAGTCTAAAGATGATTGTGATATATCAGCACTTTCTCTTTGAAGTTCAATTAACCCTAATAATTCTTTATTAGTTTCATTAAGTTTATCGCTTGATTTAGACATTTATAGGTATTTTATTATAAATATTTAAAGATATAATCTTTATTTATATTTAGCAGGGTGCTTACCTTTAGCATTTGATAAAAATTCAGGTGCTTTAACTTGACCATTTTCATCAATTATAGTTTTAGATCCATCACCTTTATTTTCATATGATTTTTTTTCATCATCATAATACTTTTGAATTTCACTAAAAGTAAAACGACGAAGCCATATAGGCATGTTATAAACTGTTTCCCAGTCATAACCACCATTACCATGAAATACTATTTGATGAATCTGTCTAAATATAGCAGCTCTAGTTTGAGGGATTGTATCAGACGTCAGGCCAAAAAAAGTTAACCCCAATTGGGATATTGACTCTAGTTTCAGCATTATTGGGAAAAAAAGTTAGATCAACATCGGGCTGAATCTTTCTAATATGTTCTCTTAATGCTCTTGAATCTTTAGCTAAGAGATAATTATCTACAAATTCTCGAATATCTTTTGTTTCCGACTTCCCCTCCACAGAAGTAATCATATATTTTAAACGAGTTGTAAGTTCAGGAACATTATCTTTATTTATTTTCTTTAAACCATCTAATTCACGTTGAATGTTTTTTTCATCTTTATGATTTAAAAATTTAAATGTAATATGGTTTTTAGAATGAGGTAAAGTAAATTCAAATTTATTACCATTTGTAAATAAATTTTCGTCTATTTCTTTATTTTCTAATAAAGATAAATCTATTGTTTGTTCTTCTCCACTATATTCAAATTTATACTCTGAGCCATATCCTAAAATGCGAGCAGCAACCATGATTGCGTTTTTGTCTCCTACTAATAATTCATTATAGTCAATTTCAGATACAATTAATGATTGCATTAGTTTATCTAAAACTATTCCTTTTGAAATATAAGATTGATTAGTTAGAATATCTTCTTCTTTTGCGGTCATGTATTTCATTTCTATTTTACCGCTTTTTAGTCCTGATTCTTCAGAATACATTAACCCTTTTGAAGGTAACTCTACCATTTCAGTAGGTAACTTAAATTCACTCATAATTTTTATTTAAAATAACTTTATTGTTTGATATACATATATTAAATCTGTGAAATATTATCTTCTCCTACAAAGAAAGCCTTAACTCCAGGTACTTTTTTAATATCTCCAGCAATTTCCATCATTTTATCCCTAGTAAATCCACCTTTTGTAATAAATGGATAACCATCTACTTTTACACTTAATATAGCTTTAAATTTATTTAAATTTTGATCAGAATATGCAAGTGGTTCTTCAGATGAAATAACTGTAATTCCAGGGATTGCTCTGATATCAGAATATATTTCTTTTTGAGGACGTTCTTTAATGTCAGTAATTAAAGTACCTACCATTTTGTATTTATCTTGATAGTCTTCATTTATAACTTTTTTTAGCTCTTCTTTTACTAACGTACGTAAACTATTATATTTCATTTGTATGTATATGTTATAAATATAGTAAAGTCTAATTAGATAACCAAGGAAAAATAAAAGCTCCACGTGTAAGTGAAGCTTTTAAATATATTTTAAAATTGATTTTAGTAATTTAATATACAATAATCTGGTTGTACTGTTACTGTGATGTTAACGGCAGTTCCATCATCATCCCAACTATAATCTCCAAAGTTAGTTTCAGTAATCATAGCACCTTTAATTATCCATTCGTTTACAACATCACCAACTGGTCCTAAACCATTAAATGTGATATCTTTCTTATAGAAATCAGAATAACCATCTCTACCTGTTACTGATTCATGTCCTAGACGTACCCATTCCATTACTGCTTGTGAACCTGCAGGTGTAATTGCTTCATACATTGTAAACTGAATAGTATTCCAAATAGTTTTACCTTTTACATAACGTTGTACGTTAATATGGTTAAGTGCTACAGCTGTAGTTGTATTTGATATAGCACCCATTCCTTTTACTAAAAATGAAGGTATTCCATCTAAATAAAGGATAAACCTATTAGTCATTCTAGGTTCAAATGCTGTGTAAAAAATTTCGTTTGGATTTAAAATTGCCATTTTATGTTATGTTTTGTTCTATTATAAATATCTAAATTTTATTTTTTTATGCTGGGAATTCTGCTCCTGTAGGTAATAGAATAAAATCTAAAGATATGAATTCAGCTGTTCTTGTTGGTTGAATATATATTTGACCAATTAATTGGTTTCTATCTATTACGTCAGGTCCATTATTTGAATCATCCATTACTACTTTAAAAGCAAATAAACCTTGTTTTTGTTGTACTGTTTCTAGATATGGTGTAACTCTAGCTAAAAACGCATTTCTTGTAGTAGCTGTGTTTTGTTCAAATACTATCTGGTCTGCTAATTGTCCTATAAATGATTTAAGAGCAATTAATAAACGTCTTACATTTACTCTATCTAAAGCAGATGCTTCTTTTTGAAGTGTTTTTTGTCCAAATACTACAACTCCTTCTCTAGGTAATGTAGCTAATGGGTTAACATTTGATTCATATAAAGCATTTTTATTAGCTGCTGTTAATTTGTATTCTGCACTTAATACAGTGTTTAATCCACCTCTATTAATACCAGCAGGTGCAAACCAAGGAGCAGCTGTTCTATCATTAAACGCATATACTCCAGGTATTACTGTTGATGCAGGGACAAATACTAATTTACCTGTTGCTGGGTCAGAAATTCTTACCCATGGCCAATATGTAGCAGCATATGAAGTATCTCTTGATGATGCTTGTATAGTTGATGTAAGAACTGTACTTCCATAATTAGTAGTATCAAAAACTAATATACTATCCCCTCTATTTTGGGTGTTAGTTATAAGACTTGTAATTTGGGCAGAATGAGCTTCATTTGTTAAACCAGGAACAAACAATGCATTAAATTTATAATCATCTGTATTACTTAATAATGAAATTGCTTCAGTATAGTTAGTGCCTGTTAAACCTTGTGAATCAGTAGCATCTATATCTGAATAAAATTTACCTGCTCTAGCAGGGAAAGGAGCACCTGTTGCTACACCAAATGTACCATTTCCAGCTACGGGAATATCACCTGTAAAAGTAGCTACTGGGGTTCCATTAGGATCTAAATAATTAGGAGTTGGAAAATTTACAGATTTAACTCTTACAAATCTTGATTGGTTAGGATATTCACCTGTAGTAGTAATTTGGTTATTTGCTGAACTATAAGCAAGTTTTTGGTCTCCTATTGCTTTAGCAACATATCTAGAGGAGTTTGGATCTAAACTTAAATTGTTAAATGATTCTAAAACGTTTTTCTTATTAGTAATATCATCACCTCTTCTAATTACTAAATTAAAAGTACCAGATCCTGTATTAGCACTAGTAACTTCCCATCTTACATTATCTTTTGTTCCTGTGGCTAAAGCACCTCCTGTTCCACTAGCTCCAGTATTCATAATAGTACCTTCTGAGATGGTTTCTAAAGTAAAGGCATCATTAGAATCCCCATTAGTAATAATAGAGGACGTTGCAGATGTAAATGAACCAGTAACAACTCTAGTTACTAAAAGAGATTCTCCTCCACTATTAAAATAACTATAAGCAGCTATTGAAGTTAAATAAGAATAATTTTGACTACCACTTTCAATAACATCACCAAACATAGTAGTATATTCAGTATAAGATGTAACTTTAACTGGGGTTTGAATAGGACCTTTTACTGTAGGGCCTATAATAGCTGCACCTACTTGTATGGGTTCAGCTGTTAAGAATGTTTGATCTATTTCATTTAAAGAAACTCCAGGGGAGACTGTAAAATTTGCCATTTTATGTTTTTATTATAAATATTAATTC
>Ga0209336_10000963_pt1 | contig 14241 bp, 20 predicted proteins | sample LinPmetageLP32_FD_184042 | JGI IMG/M metagenome (GOLD analysis project Ga0209336, IMG submission 184042) | Marine viral communities from the Pacific Ocean - LP-32 (SPAdes) (version 2) | ecosystem: Environmental > Aquatic > Marine > Oceanic | place: Pacific Ocean | collected 2009-08-23 | reverse complement strand
TATTTGGAAGAAACCACTTACAGAGGTTGGGCTACATCTAAATAAAAAAGAGGGATTAACACTAAAGGTAGTTAAAAAATGATAGAGTTACCCAACAAAAAATATAACATAATTTATGCTGATCCAGCTTGGTCTTACAATGGTAAGTTACCACAAAGAGCTAAGGTGCAGCACTATCCTGTAATGCCAATTGAGGATATTTGTTCAATACCAGTTAAAGATGTTACAGCAGATGATAGCATTTTATTTATGTGGGCAACTTTCCCATTATTACAGGAGGGTTTAGATGTTGTTAAATCTTGGGGTTTTACTTTAAAAACTTGTGCATTTGTATGGGTGAAGACAAACAAAAGAACCGATCCTAAACAAGCTGCTTTTTTTCCAGTAGATTCATTTGATAAATTTTGGGGGATGGGTGGTTGGACTAGGAGTAACGCAGAAATTTGCTTGTTAGGTACAAAAGGTAAACCCAAAAGATTAGACAAAGGCATACACCAGGTAATTTATGAGCCTATTAGGGAGCATAGCAGAAAGCCTGATTGTATCAGGGACATGATTGTAAAATTGTGTGGTGACTTACCTAGATTAGAAATGTTTAGCAGAACTGTAACTCCAGGTTGGGATATTTGGGGTAATCAATCAGATAAGTTTAAACCTACCTTGCCTGACCAAACTAAGAACTTAATATTATGAGAAACTTGTATGAAACAATAATTGATGTGGGAAGTGGTTTAATTTTAAGCACCTTAATACAGCTTTATATATTTCCATTTTTTGACCTACATCCAACCATTTTAGAAAGCTTTCATATTGCAGTTATTTTTACAGTTATTTCTATTTGCCGATCTTGGTTTTGGAGAACATTATTTAGGAGGGTTAGATGAAAACATTTGAGAAGTTTGACTCATATTTGCTAAATAATAAAATATTAACTGCTAACGAAAAGGTGGTTTATTTAATTTGTAAAAGCTTCCAATTTGCACCACAGGGTTGCCGAATATCCCATAAATACTTAATGGACAGAACTGGTGTTAAAACAAGAAAATCACTAATAAAAATACTAGATCGCCTTACACTTTTTGGAATGTTGGCCAGAAAACAGATTGATAATAGCACTTGCCACTATGTTTTTGATAAAGAAACAATGCAGCAATACATACAACACAATCAAAACAAACGCAGAAAAATATCATTAAGTAAAAAGAAAAGTAATCCACAGATTAATCAACAAAATACCAATGTTATTCACATGGTTAAAAAAGGTAGTTAAATGGGTGTAGCAAAAAGTTCATTTGGATGTAGCAAAAAGGATACTCAATCTAGACCTATTATCTATACCTATAAGGGATTTATAAATGACTGATTATGTAGATCCTAAATTAGTTGCCAAAGCATTGGCAAGGGTAACTAAATCTACCAATATTCATTACACATCAGCTGTAGAAAAAATAAAAAAAAATCGCAAACAATATTACCAAAATAAAACAACCAAAACACTACAAAAATCATTATCTAAGGATCGCTTTAACACCTACCTGGAAGAATTGTATAAACATGATAACGACTAACCTTACAACTGAACAATTAGATAGATTCCTACAAATAAGTAGTTTTTGTGATAGCAAATTACCAAAAGTAAAAGCAAAAACACTACCCACAATGTATAAAGTCATAGAAAATGCCATAGGCATTGGACATGACAAAGAAAGTTTAAAGAATTTCGATACTACTACTGCTAGACTTAGAATAACCTTAACATCCAGACAATTATCTATTTATGATTTTGTATTGCTGGTGATGCTTGACGCAAAACCAGAAACTAGGGAGTTAATTTATTTAAGAAACTTTCCACATCGTAGAAGTTTAAGAGCTATGAAAAGAATGTACTTAGATTGGTCTCATGAAAAAATTAGATACAAGTATCATAGAGCTTTAGTTGAAGTTTGTTTGTATGCTAATAAAAACTTAAAGAAATATTTGACAAGTGGTCAAAAAAATTAAAGAAAGTATTTATACTACATATAAGTATGACTTTGTCATTTAAGCCTATATGTTGTAAGTCATAAGGGCTAAATTCTTTTTTTTTCTTTCTCTCTCTCAAAATAAAAATTAGCCCTATGACGATTACTGTTCAATAGGTTTAAAGTCCTTAATTTTAAGACTTTTTAATTGTTTTCTATCTTTTAAAGCACTGTTAAATACATCTTTGTTTTTATAATATTTAGTTACATTAACATTGAACATATTTATTTTACTGCTTAATGGTTTATTTTTTTTTAATAAATTAAACATTTTTTCCTTTCTTGATTCGTTTATCACTGAATCTAAGTAAGTTAAGCTCAATATTAACTAGATTACAACCCTTAATTACATTTAAAATGGCTAATAAAACTAAGAAAAACGATAAAGTTATTGCAACTATGCTTGAAGAGTTAGCACAAGGTGCATCACTTAGAGCTATTTTATCACCGCAAAACAAAGACCCAGAAAGACCTTGTTGGGAAACTTTTAGATCCTGGATGAAAAAAGATTCAGCACTTAGAAGTTCTTATGAAGAGGCTAAAGTAGATTCAATGGAGTTTGTTATGAGTGAGGCTAGTGACTTATTAAAAAGTTCACTTGCTGAAAGCAGATTACAAGAAAAAACAGACTTAGGTAAAACACATTTAATAAAATCATTTGTAGATATGAGTAAGTGGAAAGCTGAAAGGATTCAGCCTAAATACTATGCTAAAAAGGACTCTACAACACATAATTTTGATAAATCACAACCTTTAATAGTTAAATGGGATAAATAATATTATGAATCAATACTAATTTACTTGGGTTAATGCTAAATTCATCCGAAACTCACATGAACATAGCACACACTCATTTATAGAGCCAATTTCAAAAAAGTGTTGTATTTTTGCAACAGTTTTATTAGAATTATTCTAAACTAGCATAACCTAGATATCATAAAGATATCTTTAAACAATAAATGTTAATTTTTATAGCTTATTTACACAAAGCAATTGATTAACAATCAGTTTTTATGTTTTAGGTACAGATTTTGGGGGGTTTTATAGGAAACCGACCCCCAAAACTATATTTGGTTTATAAAAAAAATTTAGGGGTGGCATACACAAACAAACAAGGGGTTTTAATATGTTCGATTACGAAGATGGTAAAAAAGGTTATTCAGCAGTAATTTATATTATGGAGAGTACAAACTCAGTAGTAGTGCATTTTGGCGGTTTTAACGATTTAACTGAGTGCAGATATTTTTCACATAACATTATGGATGATCTAGGAATTGAACAATTATTAAATGTCCCACAAGGTGTAACAGTACATTAATAGGGGGGTTTTGTTTTTAAATGACAAATATTGTTATTCCTTACAAACCAAGAAAATTACAGAATTTTTTACATAAACAAATTGATAAGCACCGATTCAGTGTAATGGTATTACACCGAAGAGCTGGGAAGACAGTTTTATGTATTAACCATATGCTAAAGGCGGCTTTAACTAACCCTAAGCCTAACCCTAGATATGCCTTTCTAAGCCCCACATTCAAACAAGGAAAGGCGACGGCTTGGGATTACATAAAGACCTTTGCGTCAAAAATTCCTGGCACTAAATTCAATGAATCTGAGCTTAGGTGTGATTTACCTAATGGTGCAAGGATTACAATTTTAGGGGCTGAGAATGACCAAAGTTTAAGAGGTATTTTTCTTGATGGCTGCGTTTTCGATGAAACTCAAGCTATTAAGCCAACTATATTTCCTGAGGTTATAAGACCGGCACTGGCAGACCGAAAGGGTTGGTGTGTGTTCATAGGTACACCAAAGGGAAGAAATTTTTTCTTTAACCTTTACGAAAAAGCTAAAGAAAACAAAGATTGGTATGCTTGTGTATTTAAAGCAAGTGAAACAAAAATTTTAGACGAAGAGGAGCTCCAGGCGGCAAAAGATGTTATGTCAGCCGACTTGTATGAGCAAGAATTTGAGTGCAGTTTTCAAGCAGCAATCACTGGTAGCTATTATGGCGCAACAATAGAAGAGTTGGTCAAGCAAGGTAGATTACAAAAAGATTTATACGATGATAACCTGGATGTAGAGACCTGGTGGGATTTAGGCATGAACGACCAAACAAGTATTTGGTTTGCACAACGACACAAAGGCGAAATAAGGTTAATAGATTATTACGAAAACAGTAGTGAGGGTTTAGACCATTATGCTGATGTAATAAGAAAAAAAGATTACGATTATTCAAAGCATATAGCACCACATGATATTAAGGTTAGGGAACTAGGTAACTTTGGTAAAACAAGATTAGAAAGTGCTTTAGAGCTTGGTATTGCTTTTGAGGTAGCACCAAAACTATCAATAGAAGATGGTATTGAGGCAGTCCGAAAAAATTTAGTTAATTGTTGGTTTGATAAAGAAAAATGTGCAACTGGTATTGAGTATTTAAAGGCCTACCAAAAAAGGTGGGATGATAAACATCAAACTTTTAAAAATAAACCTTTACACAATTTTTCAAGCCATTGCGCAGATTCATTTCGAACTGGCATAACAGCAGATGGGATTGAGTTAAGTAATTGGAAAAAACAAGTCCCAGTTAATACAAATTATATAATATAAAATGGCAAAAAAAGTTACAGATATAGAATTAAGAGGAATAATAAATTCCGAAATAAATAATGCTTTAGGTTATATGGGTGGGGCTTTGTCCAACTCTAGAAAAAAATCTTTAGAGTATTATATGGGCGAAAAGCTAGGCACTGAGATAGATGGTAGGTCTCAAGTAGTATCAACTGATGTAGCTGATACAATTGAAACTATATTACCTAATTTACTTAGAATTTTTACTTCAAGCGAAAGAGTTTGTAAGTGTGAGCCTGTAAAAGCTGAGGATGTTAAATTAGCTGAGCAAGTAACTAATTATATAAACTATATTTTTAATAAAGATAATAATGGTTTTAGTATTTTATACACCTGGTTTAAAGATGCACTTTTAGAAAAAAATGGAATTATAAAAGTTTATTGGGATGAGTCTCAAAGTGTAGAGCAAGAAACTTACCAAAATTTAAGCGATGATGAATATAAATTATTAGTTGAAGATGATAATGTTGAGGTAGTTCAAGAAGAAAGTTTTGAAGATGAAACTGCTAAGGCACAAATGGAAGTGGTTAAAGCAATAGCTGTTAAGACTGGCGAAATTATGCCTGAGATGCCTATTCCAATGTTGCACAATGTTATTATTAAAAGAACAAGTGGGTCTGGCAAAGTTAAAATAGAAAACATACCACCTGAGGAATTTTTAATTCAAAGAACTGCAAAATCAATTGATGATGCAAACTTTGTAGCACATAGAGTTACTAAAACTAGAAGTGAACTTTTAGAAATGGGTTTTGATCCAAAAATAGTTGCGGATCTACCAACATCAAATAATATTTTATTAAACAATGAAAGATTACAAAGATATTCTGACATTGATGAAACACCTTTTAACGATGCACCAGATCATAGCACCGAAGAGATAGAACTTTTTGAATGCTACATAAGAGTTGATACTGATGGCGATGGTATTGCAGAATTAAGAAAAATAACTGTTGCTGGTATGGGTGGTTATACTATTTTAGAAAATATGGCTTGTGATAATATGCCATTTTGTTCAATTACACCTATTCCAATGGCGCACAGATTTTATGGTCGAAGTGTGGCTGAATTAGTAGAGGATGTTCAATTAGTTAAATCAACAGTAATGAGACAGCTGTTAGATAATATGTATTTAACTAATAATAATAGAGTTGCTATTATGGATGGTATGGTCAACCTGGATGACCTATTAACTTCAAGGCCTGGCGGAGTTGTAAGAACTAAACAGCCGCCATCACAAGTTATGATGCCAATGCAAAATCAAACTATTTCGCAACAAGCATTTCCATTATTAGAATATTTAGATACTGTTAGAGAAACTAGAACTGGTGTTACTAGATATAATCAAGGCCTGGATGCAGATAGTTTAAATAAAACTGCTACTGGTGTTAATGCACTAATGACTCAATCTCAAATGAGAATGGAATTAGTAGCTAGAGTATTTGCTGAAACTGGTATTAAAGATTTATTTAAAAAAATATTTGAACTTAGTTGTAAGTACCAGGACAAAGAAAGAATTGTAGAATTAAATAATGAGTTTGTGCCTGTAAGACCTACTGAGTGGCGAAACAGATATAATATTACAATTAGTGTTGGTTTAGGTACTGGAAGTAATGATCAACAATTAGTAGTAATGAATAGTATTTTAGAAAGACAATTACAAGCTTTCCAATTACAGGGCGGCCAAGAGTATCCAATGGTTAGCTTAAAAAATATTTATAATAGTTTATCTAAAATAATTGAAAATGCTGGTTTAAAAAATGTTGATAATTATTTTGTAAATCCTGATATGGGCAAACAAATGGTACAACCACAACAACCACCACAACCTACACCAATTGAAAAAATAGAATTTACTAGAATTGCATCTGAGGAAAAACGAAAAAATGCACAACTAGAATTAGAGCTAAAAGAATTAAAATCTAGAAATGCTGGAATGTTATTAGACCAAGAAATTAGAATGAAAGAACTTGAGCTTAAATATAATGCACAAATAGATTCACAACAATTAAGAGCTGATGCAGATTTAAACAAAATTTTAGTATCAGAGTCTATAAAAGATTTTAGAAACGCATCCAACAGTTCACAACAGTTACAAAAACAAATTGAAGGCTTAAATGAACAATCAGGAACAGGGCAGACTCCAAAAGGAAGTGAGCCAATCGAACAAAGCTAAACAACTTTTAGAAAACGATTTATTAAAAGACGCATTTGTTAAACTTAAACATTTATATACACAAAGTTTATTTAATACTGGTGCTAAAGAAACAGAAACTAGAGAGAAATTGTGGTTAGCTTACCAGGTAGTAGGTAAAGTTGAACAACATTTATCTGAAATTGTAGATACTGGCAAACTTGCTAATAAACAATTGGAAGATTTTAGAAACCACATAAAAAATAAAAAATTCTAGTCGAAATGATTGGGATAAGTCAACCTCATAAGAGGAACTTAACTTAAAAAAGGACATAAACATGGCAGACAATCTAACTAACCCATTAAAGGGTGCGGAAACTGATATGACTAAGGCTACAAGTGCAATAACAAATTTATTAAACCCCTCAGATGAGGAAAAGGTTGCACCAACAGAGCCAACACAAGAACAAAATTCTCCTGAACCACAAAATGAGGAATCTTCAATTGAAGAACAACCTCAGGAACAGGAAATAAGCGAAGATGCGGAAGTATCTGAGCAAGAAGTATCTCAAGACGAACAACAAACTGAGATTCAAGAGACACAAAACGATTCCACCTACAAGGTAAAAGTTGCTGGTCAAGAATTAGATGTTACCCTTGATGAATTGAGGAATGGTTATAGCAGAGATGCGGATTATCGCAGAAAAACTGAGGACTTAGCTTTTGAAAGAAAGCAATTTCAGTCGGATGCGGAAAAGCAAAGGCAAGATTTATCTTCAAAGTTTGATGAAGTTAATCAAGCCCTATCTTATGCCCAACAACAATTAAACCAGGAGATTAGCTCTGCTGATTTAACTAAGTTGTACGAAGAAGACCCAACAGAGGCCGCAAGAATAGACCATCGTTTAAGAAGAAAACAAGAAATTCTTAACGATAGTATTAGAAAAACTGAGGCCGCTAGGAAACAGGAAAAGCAAAAGTATGTTATGGAACAACATCAATTGTTGAAAAGTAAATTACCTGAGCTAACTGATCCTAGTAAAGCCGCTACTCTAAGCAGAGATATTAATACTAATATGAAAGCTTATGGATTTACTGACGCAGAAATAAGTAGTGTTAGTGATCATAGAATAGTGCTGCTGTTAAAGGATGCAATAAATTATCGTAAAATGCAAAGTTCAAAACCGAACATTGCTAGAAAAATTACGAAACCAAGCAAACCTTTTTCTTCAGGGGTTAAAAAAGATAAGGCTGATTTTGATTCAAAAGCTAGAAAAGAAAAATTAGGCCGCCTAAAAAAATCTGGGAACATCAAAGATGCTACCAGTATATTTTTAGATATGATCAATAAACAATAACCTCAAACAAAGGACACAATACAATGGCACAAGTAGGAAATACTTTTTCCCAATATGATGCAATAGGCGAAAGAGAAGACCTGGCGGATATTATCTATAATATCAGTCCAACAGATACTCCTTTCCTTTCATCAATTGGAAAATCAAAAGCAACAAATGTTTTTCATGAATGGCAAACCGACAGCTTAGCGGCTGCGGCTAGTAACAACTACCAAGTTGAAGGTGATGAAATTACTTTCAATGCAGTTAGCCCAACTTCAAGAATTGGAAATAGAACACAGATTTCAAGAAAAGCTGTTATCGTTTCTGGTACTATGGAGGCTGTTAATTTAGCTGGTAGAAATAATGAACTAGCTTACCAAATCTCAAAAAGTTCAAAAGAACTAAAGAGAGATATGGAAACTTCATTAACTGCAAACCAAAGTTCAGTTGTTGGTAATGACACAACACCAAGAAGATTATCAGGCCTAGCGGCTTGGTTACAAGCAAATGTAGATGCTATTGGTGCAAATGGTCAAACTGGCGGAGCTGATGATCCAGGAGTTGCTAGAGCTGATGGTACACAAAGACCTTTCACTGAATCACAACTTAAAAATGTGATTAAGCAGTGTTGGGACTCTGGTGGAGACCCCTCTATGCTTATGATGGGATCTTTTAATAAACAAAAACTATCTGGTTTTACTGGCGGATCAACAAGGTTCGACCCAGCTGAAAACAAAAGACTAGTAGCAAGTGTTGAAATTTACGAAAGTGATTTCGGTGCTTTAACTGCTATGCCTAACAGATTCTCTAGAGCTAGAGATGTTTATGTTTTATCACCTGATATGTGGTCAGTAGCTTACCTAAGAGACTTCCAATTAGTTGACTTAGCTAAAACTGGTGACGCAGATAAAAAAGCAATGTTATGCGAATTTACACTGACTTCTAAGAACCAAGAAGCATCTGGTGCAATTTTTGATTTAACAACTGCTTAATCAATACATTTATAAGAGGGGGTTTTATATCCCCTCTTATTTTAATTAACATTTTTGTTTGGTCTTTGAAGTTAATGACGGAACGAAGCAAATAAATAGGAAAAAAAATGAGAACACTTAACGATTACTTTTTAACATCTGCAATACCAGATGTATCATCATCATCACAAACATTTGTAAATGTACCTGATGGTGGTAAAATTATTAAAATCTTTGCACATAACAAAGCAACTACAACAGGAACAGCAGCTATTACTTTTGAAATAGATGGTGTGGCTTGTGCTAGTGCTGCTATTAGTCATGTAGCATCTGCATCTGCTGGAAAAAAATACACAGTAGAGCCATCAGCAACAAACGATGTAGTTGAGGGATCAGTTATTGAGGCCATCACTAATGGTGGTTCAACAAACGCATCCAAAATGGAAATTACATACGTTATTAGAAGATAATTAAAATATTTGGGGGATCTTGCCTAGCGGTACTTCCCCCAAAACTTAATAGGAGAAATAAATTATGCCAATGGTTGGAAAAAAGAAATTTGCTTATACAAAAAAAGGAAAAATGGCTGCTAAAAAGGCTGCTAAAAAAATGGGCAAAAAAGTAAAAATGAGAAAATACTAATGAAAGGTAAAATGAAAGGCAAAGCTGTTCTAACAGCTAAACAAAGAACTTTACCTAAAAAACTTAAATTGAAGATTATCAAATCTAAAATGAAGAAAAGAAAATAAAGGAAAATAATATGAGTTATAATTATGGGTTACTGCCAAGCACAACACAAAAAGTACAATTTACAGCATCAAGTGTTGCAACAGCGAATGCAGTTAGCGATCAATGTGAGTATGTAAGATTAGCAGCTACTAAAGCTTGTCATGTTAAAATTAGTACAAGTACAGCGCAAACAACAGCAAAAGTAAATGGTGCGGTTAGTTCAAGCACAACAATAAATATTGACACAGTTGTAGAGGGCTTAGCCCCAATAGCAGTTGGTCAAGTAGTTACTGGAACTGGTATTAGTGGTGTTGTAACAGTTGTAAGTATTGTTAGTGCATCAGTAATAACTGTAAGTGGAAATGTATCAATAGATAATAATGTTGATGTAACTTTTTCAGATAAAGCGGCAGTTGCAGCTACAACATCTGATATGTACTTACCAGAAAATGAAATTGAAATTGTAAAGGTTTCTCCAAACTCAAAAGTTGCAGCAATAAGAAATACATCTACAAGTGGTGATTTATTTGTTACTGAAATGAGCAGCTAGTTTTGGCCAAACAAAAATTTATTCATTTTGTACCAAGAGATAAAAAACCTAAGCTGGGAAAACATAAAAAATCATTATCAAAAAGTGAGAAATTAAACAAAAAACTTACCAGATACAAGGGGCAAGGAAGATAATGGCAAGAAAAATACTTGAAGATAAAGATGGTTTAATTACTAATACTTATTTTGATAACGATAAAGATGGTGTTATCCAAAAAAGGTCTCAAGATTTTAAACCAATTATTGAACACAATAAAAAGTTATACAATCAAAATGATGGTTATAGTCCAGGTAAAGGATTAAAAAGAATAGCATCTATCCCAACTTTAATTTTAGAAATATGGGCAAAAGAATATAACAAAGATACTAATAATGGTAATTGGTTTGCTTTACCTAAAGAAGTTCAAAGCAAAATTTTAAAAGAAAAATTAAACAGTTCAGATTTTAGATATTTTAGAACAGCATCAGGAAAATTTTAATGGCACTATCAACATATACAGAATTAAAAGCATCAATTGCTAATTGGTTAAACAGATCAGATTTAACAACTGAGATATCAGATGATTTTATTAAATTAGCAGAGGCAGACCTTAACTCTAAATTAAGAGTTAGAAGTATGATAGCACAATCTAGTTTTACAATTGATACTGAAACAGAGGCTTTGCCAACAGGATTTTTACAAATAAGAGATTTTTATATTTTAAGTGGGGCAACTAAATATCCATTAAGATATATGACACCATCGCAAATGGATTCTACAAAAGGCACATCAAACACTGGTGTCCCAGTAGCTTATACAATTTTAGGCAATACATTTAGATTTATGCCTAAACCTGATGCAGCATATTCTGGTGTTTTAAATTATTATAAAAGTTTTGATGCTTTATCATCAACAACTGCAACAAATTATATTTTAACAAATCATCCAGGTATTTATTTATATGGTGCTTTGTTTCATGCAGCCAATTTTTTAGGCGGCATAGATCCAGTTAGATTAGGTAAATGGGAACAAATGTACGCAACAGCTCTTGAAAGACTTGAGCTTAACGATAGGGAAGATCAATTTAGTGGATCGCCTCTACAAGTGAGAAGTCAAGATACAGTAGCATCATCTTTCCAATCTAATTTTACATCAACATTAAACTCAGGTTAAAATTATGCAATTACCTTTTGGTGAATGGTTGCCAGATCAACCAGATCATTTGAATCCAGGCGCAACTGTGGCTACTAATGTGTACCATGCCCAGACTTCATACAAGCCTGTAAAGGGTTTAGTACCTTATAGTGGTACATCAAATGTTACACAAAACGCAAAAGGTGCTGGTAGTTTTAGAGATAATACAAACACAGTATTTACCTTTGTTGGTACAAAAAACAATATTTACAAATTAACATCTGGTACTTTTGCTAGTGTTAAAGGTAGTTTAACAATTAGTGGTGGCGATACAGATTTTTTTACATTTACACAATTTGGCCAATACATTGTAGCTAGTAATGGAGTTAATCCTCCAATGTATTACTTAATGGGTACATCAAGTAATTTTGCAACACTACAAAGTTTAGCAGATTCAAATGGCTCTGGCACTGTGCCAGTTAAATTTAAAGTTAGTGGTGTAGTAAGAGATTTTTTAGTGACTGGTAATATTGAAAATGCCAAAAACAGAGTACAATGGTCAGGTTTAAATGATATTAGCACTTGGGAGGCTGGTGTAAAATCATCTGACTTGCAAGACTTACCTGGTAGTGGTGGCCAAGTAGTAGCTATAACTTCAGGTGAGGTTGGTTATATTTTTAGGCAGGATCAAATAACAAGACTAGATTTTGTTGGTGGCTCAACTGTATTCAGATTTTCAGTATTGAGTCCAAATAGGGGCGCAGTATATGGCCAGACTGTCTGTCAAGATAATAGGCAAGTCTTTTTTTATGCTAGTGATGGATTTTTTCAGTTAAATGGTGATCAAGTATTACCTATTGGCGCAGAAAAAGTGAATAGATTTTTTGAAAGTGATTTAAACAAAGCTTATACAGATAGAATTACAAGTGCAGTTGATCCATTTAATACTTTAGCTATTTGGTTATACCCATCAAAAGATAACCCAAATACTACTGGTGTTTGTGATAAATTATTAATTTATAATTATGTGACACAAAAATGGTCAATAGCTAAAATTAAAGCATCACAAATTTTTAAACAATTTGTAGTAGCTAACACTGTTGAACTTATGGATATTATAAGTTCTAACATAGATGATATTAATATTTCACTAGATACAGCTTTTTGGACAACAGGACATTTGTATTTAGGTGCGGTAGATGAAAATTTTAAAGCAGCTATTTTCTCAGGAACAAATTTAGAGGCCGAATTAGAAACTAAAGAAACTGAAATATTTCCAAATGCTAGAGCAGATATAACTGGTATTAGACCAATAGTTGATGCAAACGCAAATGTAGTTGTAAAAACAAGAGATAAATTAGCTGATACAGTTACACTATCTACTTCAAGCTCAATGAATAGCTCAGGTATAAACCCTGTAAGACAATCAGGTAGATACATGAGAGCAAATGTAAAAATACCAGCTGGAAGTATTTGGAGTCATGCACAAGGAATAGATTTAACAGCATCACCAGGCGGTAATAGATAGTGAGTGATAAAATAGATATAGATAATGTTCGTTACTCAATTGAAACTCAAGAGTTTTTTCAAAGACAAATTGAGGAGGCGGTCAATACATTAATTAACAAAAATAATACTGAAAGCGATAAGGCTTTTAGTTGGTTTATGAATTAGGAGAAATATGACAACAAACATTAAAGATTATTCAACAACACAAGCAAACAATATTTCATTGAATGGAATTGATGTGAACGAAGGGATGCTCCCCAGTAATCTAAATAATGCCCTGAGGGCTCTTATGAAGAACACAAGAGAGTGGTTTAATGATTCAGAGTGGGTCGAATATGGCGATGGCGATGGTGCTTATACTCCAGCTTGGGTTTCAACAACTCAATTCACTATTGCTAGTTCAGCAAATATTAGTGCAATCTATCATGTTGGTAGAAGATTAAAAATTTTAAAAGCAGATGGTAGTTATGTTTATGGATCAATAACTGCTACATCTAACAATGGTACTTTACAATCAATCACAGCTACCTTTGATAGTGGTAACTTAGGTGCTTCAACAAATACATTAAGAATTTTTATAGGTATTTTAAGTCAAACAAATAACTCAATACCAGTTGGAGTTATAAGCACATCTACACTTGCAGATGGTTCAGTTACACTTGCTAAACTTGCAGCAGATTCTGTAAATGGAACTAAGATTGCAGATAATAGTATAAACTCAGAGCATTATGTAGATGGTTCAATAGACACAGCTCATATTGCTGATGCACAAATTACAACAGCTAAAATTACTGATGGTAATATTACCCTTGCAAAACTAGCTGCTGATTCAGTTAATGGATCAAAGATAGCTGACGATAGTATAAATTCAGAGCATTATGTGGATGGCAGTATTGATACTGCGCATATTGCAGATAGCCAAATCACAACTGCTAAGATTGCAGACTCACAAATTACTACTGCTAAAATAGCAGATGGTGCTATTGTTAATGCAGATGTAAATGCTAGTGCAGCAATAGATGCCACAAAAATACATAATGGCACAATCTCTAATACTGAATTTGGATTCCTTAATGGTGTAAGCTCAAATATTCAAGATCAAATAGATGCTAAAGGTGCATCTAATGCTAACTTAACAGCGATTGGTAATTTAGCAAAAACAGATGGTAATATTATTGTTGGTAATGGTTCAACATGGGTTGCTGAAAATGGCTCTACTGCTAGAACTTCTTTAGGTATAGGAACTATT
>Ga0209336_10000962_pt1 | contig 14246 bp, 7 predicted proteins | sample LinPmetageLP32_FD_184042 | JGI IMG/M metagenome (GOLD analysis project Ga0209336, IMG submission 184042) | Marine viral communities from the Pacific Ocean - LP-32 (SPAdes) (version 2) | ecosystem: Environmental > Aquatic > Marine > Oceanic | place: Pacific Ocean | collected 2009-08-23 | reverse complement strand
AGATAGAGCGTACAAATAACGCTTTAGAAGATTATTCCCTTATATCCATTCAAGAGCGAATGGTTGCAAAAGGAAATGCTGCAGGAAGTATGGATACTATTCAATTAATAAAAGATGTAAACAGAATGGCTACAATAGATAAGAGTTCAGAAGGCTATACAGATGCCTATAATAATATTTTAGCTTTAGCAAATGAAGCCGCCGTTTTAGATACTAAGTTTGGAAGTTTAGTATTTGCATTAGTAGATGGAACAACAATAACAGGAGAGGCAAAAACGAGTCTAATAGAATATAGTAACGGTTTGCAACAAACAAGAATTAATTTAGAACAACTACCTGCAAAAGCAAATGCTGCAAATGCTGCTATGGTAAAGTTAATAGGTACCTTTAAAAAGCCTTTTGGAACAGAATTAATCGCTGCCAATAGACTCCTTGCATCCGGCTCACAAAAAGCAGCCGATGACATGCTACCTGAAATAACAAAAAATGAAAGAAAGGCATTTTTAAGACAACAACACAGAGGACCAGATAAAATATATTCAGAAATGATGAGTAACATAGAAGCAGAAAAAAAGATTTATAATGAATTACTTAATACTGCAAAGACTTCATCAGCATTGGCAGATAATTTAGAAAAGAAGCAACAAAAAATGGTAAAATTACTTAAAGACCAAGTCGATGCTGCGGCGGAACTAAATAAAAGAAAAACTTTAGGGCTGACAACAGAAGGAAAACTTATAAATTTAAAACTACAAGAAAAAGTTTTACTACAAAGCACAAATGACGAAGAAGTAAAGAAAGAGGTTCTTTTATCCTCAAAAGCAGTTTTGGATGCAAAAAAAGAACTATCCGATGAAGAAGCCGATCAATTAGAACTTCTTAAATCACAAATTACAGAACAAAAAACAATAATAGCTATTGAAGAGTCCAAAAGAGACTTAGGAGTTGAAAGAATAAAAAATGAAACATTACTTTTAGAATTAGCAGAAAGAATTTCTAGAAGAAATGAAAAAGATTTAAATACGTCTAAAAAACTACTACAAATACAAAATCAAATAGCTTTTGCAAAAGCTGGAGGAACCGGAACCTTGGGAAACATTAGGGGCCAGGAAATTTCAACCTTAACCCTTGCTGCGTTACAAGAACAAAGACAGAAAGCTTTGACAGCTCAAGATAATGCTTTTGATAATTTTATTGCAAATAGTAGTGACAGAGGGGACAACTTTAATAACGCTGTAGCACAATTAGACCAAGCAGATGCAAGAGTAGAAAAAATTGAAAATGAAATAGATGTATATAAAAGAAGGGCCGAAATTCTTATACTTAATACAAAAGCACAAACAGAATTATTGCAAGCACAAATATCGGAAGTCTCTTTAAACCCGGCTATGACGGCTTATAATAAAGCGGTCAATGAAGCTAAATTAAAAGGCATAGAACTAAGCCTAGAGCACAAAGCACAGTTATATGCAGAAATAGAAGCTCAAACTATGCTCACAACAATTTTAGAAAATAAAACCAAACTTTTCGAAGGAATAGCTGGCAGCATTTCCTCGGCTTTTACATCTATAGTAACAGGCACAGCTAGTGCTAAACAAGCTTTTGCAACTATGGCAATAAGTATATTATCTCAAATTTCTCAAATGATTGTACAGATGATGGTTATGAGAATGCTTATGTCCTTTTTTGGAGGACCCATGCCGACTCCAATAGGAACTCCAGGCGCAAGTGCCGCCCCTCACGCTTATACAGATTACTCGGCCGTTGCTAGAACAGGAGGAGTTTTTTCAAACGGAAAAACAATGCAAGGGTACGCAACAGGAGGAATAGCTAGAGGATCTACTTCTGGATACCCTGCAGTACTACACGGAACCGAAGCTGTAGTGCCTTTACCAAACGGAAGATCTATTCCAGTAGAGATGAAAGATAGCGGAGCAACAAATAACAATATAGTAGTAAATGTATCAACTGATGGACAGACTTCAACAGAAGGAAGTACTGGTCCGGACATGGATAAGTTAGGTGGAGCAATAGCAAAAGCAGTACAATTTGAACTACAAAATCAAAAAAGATCGGGTGGAATTCTTAATCCTTATGGAGTAGCATAATGACAATAGGTATAAAACAAACAGATGGAACTTTGGTAGCGACACCTGACAAAGCCCTGACAAAAAACAGTACTCCTAGAGTATTAATCGCTAGTTTTGGAGATGGCTACGAACAACGTATCTCAGACGGTGTTAATGTACTAGATGAAACTTATTCTCTAACTTTTAATACAAGAGCAAAGGCTGATATAGATGATATAGTTCTTTTCTTGGATACTCAAAAAGGAGTAAATAAGTTTTTACTTACTTTACCAGACACAAACAATACTACTCGTACAGGAGAAAGAGATGTCAAAGTTGTATCAACCAGCTACTCAACACTTTATCAGTATGATAATTTTTATAGTCTAACACTAGCACTAAAGAGAGTTTTTGAAGCATGAGCAATGTAATAGCAACAGATTCCCAATCTCAACAGATAGATTCGGGTTTAATAGACTTATTTCAAATATCATTACCTAATGGTTCTATTTTATATTTTCATCCCGGATTAGACACCGATTTAACAGATGTGCGATTTAGAGATAAGGCTAACCCTCATACAGTAAGAGATTATGAACCGCTACCAATTATGATAGACGGTTTGGAGCTTTCCGCAGATGGAGCTTCTGCTCGGCCTTCTGTTACTATTGCAAATATAGGTACTTTATTTAGTTCTCAATTAGAAGGTTTTAAAAATGATGATTTAATAGGTCAAAGACTCATTCGTAGACAAACTTTAGTAAAATATTTATTTGATAACAACAGCGCAAGTCCTCCTATAGAGTTCAGAACTCAAGAGTATATAATTGATAGAATTTCCGCAGAAGATGGAATATCGGTAACTTTTGAAGTAGCAGCTCCTTTTGATTTAGAAACTGTACAGCTACCAAGAAGAGTCGTTGTAGGAAAATTTTGTAGTTGGAAATATCAAGGGCATGATGCGGGAAACGGCGGAGGTTGTACATGGAAACAAAATAGTACTTATACCTATAGAGGAACAGATGGAAATTACTACTCACATACTGCTTATTTTGATTTCGATGACAGACCTTTGGTGTTAGTAACTGCATTAGGAAGTACCGCAGTTTATAATAATAGCACAGCTTATACAGAAGTCGATTATACATATAATCTTATAGGTTCTGCAATTGCAACAGGATCTTTTATAACTGGAAAGAACTATGTTATAACAAGTACAGGGAATACTACATTTACAAATTTAGGAGCTGCTTCAAATGCTGTAGGTACAATTTTTACTTGTATAGCTTCAGGTACAAATGGACATACGGGAACGGCAACTGAAGTTGAGTTATACCTATGTATAGTTGCAAATACAGGAAATACACCTTCTGCATCTTCTGCTTTTTGGAAAGAAGTATATATATGGACGAATTACTCTTCTTCAATCTCTTACGGTAAAGACGCTTATGTAAGATCAAGCGAAACTGTATGGAAGTCTTCCCATAGTGCCAATCTTAATAATATACCAAAAGAAGGCCCTCACTGGCAAAGAGCCGATATTTGTGGAAAGCTACTAAACTCTTGTAAAATTAGATATGGAGCTATACCTGTGACTGCCGGACAAACAGCTGCTAACCAAAATCCTTCCGGAAGAACCAATAAAGGAGCTAGATTACCTTTTGGATCATTCCCAGGAACTCTAAAGTATTAATATGAACCAAATAGAACAAATAGAAGAACATTTTAAAGAGTGGTATCCAAAAGAAGGTTGTGGAGTACTAGTAGCTATAAAAGGCAAAAAAGAATGGATAGCTTGTGATAATATTGCTGAAGATGGAAATGATTTCGTAATAGACTCTAAACAATATATAGCGGCATCTCAAAAAGGTGATATAATAGGAATTGTACACAGTCATCCAGATTCCAACAATAATCCTAGTGAAAACGATATTAAATATTGTAATACTCTTGGAATTCCTTACTATATATTTAGCTATCCTGACATGGATTTAAAAATACTTCAACCAAAAAGAACAGATAAAATTTTAAAAGGTAGAGAGTATGAATTTGGCGTAAATGATTGTTTTGAAGCAATGAGAGATTATTTACATTCACAGAATATAATAATTCCTTCCAGAGCAGCTTTCGAAGATGATTGGTGGGAAAAAGGTTTAGATTATTTCACAGATGAAATAATAAAAGATTATGGGTATACTAGAGTAGAGGGTAATATGAAACCAAATGATGTTATTATTTTTACAATAAATGCCACAGTAGGAAATCATTGTGGAGTATACTTAGGAGATGATGTATTTTTTCATCATGCAGAGAATAGAATATCCTGTAGGGAAAATTTATACCCTTTTTGGAAACAGCATATAACCGGAGTTTATCGTTATGCAACGTAGTGTATATTTACAAGGAGAACTGGGGGAACGTTTTGGAGAAAAATTTGTGGTTCAAGCAAATAGTTATTCAGACGTATTTAAATGTATTCAAGCAAATAGGCCAGATTTCCTACCTTATGTTCGACAATGTCACGAAAAAGATATTAACTTTATTGTAGACACCGAAGAAGGCTCTATAGATCAAGAAGACTTAATTCGTCCGGTTGCAGAAGGAGATATCACTATAGCTTTAGCTCCTGCAGGATCTAAAAGCGGTTTCGCAAAAATACTAGCGGCAATAGCAATTGTAGTTGTTATATTTGCTTTTCCGGCTACTTTTGGAACGATAGCACCAGGAGCAGAAGCGGCAACTATAGCAGCAGGTTTAAGTACAAAAGGAATGATAGCAACAACTTTAGCCGCCAATTTAGCTATTGCAGGTATACAACAAATGATGGCACCAGACCCTGCTGTAGACCAAGATTCCCCTACAAACTATCTTTTTAGTGGTGGTGCAAATAACGCAACAGAAGGAGACCCTATTCCAATCCTTTATGGAGAGCTTAGAGTGCCAGGAAGACCTATTTCAATAGAAGTAATGCAAGGAAGAGGGGGCAGCAGTGACTACCTTACAGATAATGTAACAGTAGACTCAAGCGGAAATTTAGTAACAACAGTAGTAGTAACAGTGGAGAATTAATATGCCAGATAAACCAGCAGGATCAAATGCAGTAACACAATATTCATCAGGAGATAGACAAGTTATTGCAATTACAGATGTAATCTCAGAAGGGCCTATTTACGGTCTTGTTGACGCACAAGCTTCTGTTTTTTTAAACGATGATAGAGCCGCGCCTTTATCTCAAGCCGCAAAGTATTCAAGTCAAACAGCCGTTAAAATTAATGTAACCCAAAATTCTACTACTGCTACTATTTCAAATGGGGGAGTAAACCCTATTATCGAAGCAACCAACGGAGATAAATATATAATAGTAAGGGGCGCTAGTTCTATATATGTAACTGCTTCTAATGGCTCTACAAGCGATGCAAACGGTAACACTACAGCTACATTAACAACTAAAGATAGTGCGTCTTTCTTTGATGATACAATGTTATCTAGTCCTTCGGATACGCCGGAAAGTATAGTTCCTATACGACTTGGAAACTTAACTACTGCTGATGGCTTAACAGACGCCGGCCTAGGAGAAGGTCATCTTATAAGCAGAAGCAGTACAAGTGTTGCAGAGTTTATGCCAGGTGCAGGAATGCCTGCAGGTTTATGGATACCTGACGGTACGTACTTTATGTCCGTGGATAGAGTAGTAAAAATAGCAAGTATATCAGGTACAACAATTACTTTAGCAACTGCATGGCCTCATCCTACTTTAGGAGGCACTATATCATATCATTTTGATGTTTCTGGTGCCATTGTTTCAAATGCAGATGTAATGAGTCAAACCGAAGTTAAAAAATATAAAAGTGTTACAAGTCAGTTTCGTGTCGGAACGTTAGACCAGGCCCCTTTTGAGGGTTCAGGAGGAGTAGGTTCAACATCTATTTCCAACTCTCCAAGCGCAGGAGGCACTTTAGAGCAAAGTTCCGGATATGGAGAAGGAACACAAGCAGCTAAAGTCTTAGTAGGAAGTGCTTCTGCAGGTTTTAATTTAAGCTCTGCTCAATTACAAGAAGTTGATGAAGTGTTATTAACTTTTAATTATGCGGGAGGTTTACATGCTGTAAGTGGTAAAGGAAATGTTAAACCTAGTTACGCACAATATAAAATAGATATTGCTATAAAAAAAGTAGGGGCTGCGGATTTTGATAACTATATTAGTATCAATAACCCTTTAACACATGGAGGAGAGCATAAAAATGCTGTAAGTTTTACAAAAAGAATAGACTTAACTTCTTACAGACCTTTTTCAGATTTTAGAGTAAAAGTTTCCAGAATAAGCAATCATACTGGTCCAGGATATAAATATCCTGGAGAAACATACCATGACTGGCAAAATAATACCTCTAGCTCTTTAAGTAATGTCACTTCTATAATTAAAGAAGTACTTACTCACCCTTTCACAGCTTTAGCTCGTAATACTTTTGATACTAAACAATTTCAAAATATACCCACTCGTTCTTTTCATGTTAGAGGTTTAAAAATAAAAGTCCCCTCAAACTATGTCACTAGAGAACAGTCAGCAGATGGAATAGCAAACTATAGACGTAATACTTCCACCGGTACTATAGAATCCATTTATCAGGATTGGGACGGAGGATTTTTAAGAGATAAAGTATATACTAATAATCCTGCTTGGATTTTTTATGACATACTAACTAATAATAGATACGGATTAGGAGACTTTTTAAAAGATGAAGACATAGATAAATATAGTTTATATAGAGTTGCAAGATATTGTGATGAATTAGTACCTGACGGAAAAGGAGGTGAAGAACCTCGTTTTACCGCTAATTTATATTTTACTAAACAAGCAGACGCCTACAAAGTACTAAAAGATATAGCAACCGTATTTAGATCTATGCTATATTACTTTGACGGATTAATAACACCAGTTATGGATGCTCCTAGCGGCCCCGTATATAATTTTGCAAAAGGAAATATAATAGATGGTAAGTTTAGTTATGAGAGTACTGGAAGTAAGACAAGAATTAATCAAGTAATCGTAGACTGGGTCAATCCTGATGCAAACTATAAAACCGAGCCGCTTATAGTAGAAGATAGAGCAAATATAGCACAAACTGGTACAATAATATCTCAAACAGCTGTAGCTATGGGAGCCACTTCAGAAGGACAGGCTCTTAGGTACGGAAGATGGAAATTATGGACAGCGGCAAATCAACGAGAAGTTGTTAGCTTTAGCACAGCCTTAAATGCTTCTTTCTTAGTACCTGGAGATATTATTAATGTTCAAGATGCCGATAGAAATGCTGTTCGTATAGGTGGACGAGTTTCTAATACAGGATCTACAAGATCCACAACTTCTATACCTTTAGATAATCCTACTACTCTAAATAGTGGTAGTACTTATGAGCTTTCTATAATTTTTGTAGAGCCCGCTGCTTTTGCAACTAGTGATGTTACTATTGCAGGAGTTGATTATAAAAAAGGTGATATAATAAAACAAGCTTTTCTTACTGGTAGTTCAAGTCTTCAAAATATAGACACAGAAACCAAATCTTTAAATGCCAGAGCTAGTGCAGGAGCTGCAGACGCTTTAGTGCTTACTTGGGCAGAAACTACTCGTGTAGAAACAAAATCTGTTAATACTCCAGCAGGTCTTATAAGTACTTTAACAGTTTCTTCCGCATTTTCAACAGTACCCGTAGCAGAAACTGTTTGGGTTTTAACCGAAACTTCAGGAGACGTTTTAACTACCAGCTCCTCAAAAGAGTATAAAATTTTAACATTATCTCAAAACTCAAAAAATGAGTTTGGTATAAGTGCTGTAGAGCACTATAATGAAAAATTTGCTTCCGTAGAAGAAGACTTCACTACTTATATAGCTGATACCGTTTATCCGGCTGTTACGGCTACAGATATTGTACCCGCTCCTTTGGATGTTTTTTCTACAAGTCTTATGAAGGAGGAATCTGTTGGAGAAGAGTTACGTATATCATGGACTCCTCCAAGAAATGTAGGAGAAGTAAGTGGAGAATATGAGCATATATTTGGCTACGAAATTACTCATGATTTTCCTGACTACCCCAATCCTGTTCGAATATCAGACTCTGAACAAAATACGTTTAGGGTTGATGGCATAGAAGATGGAACTTATAATGTTGCAGTACGTACAATAAATACATTAAATAATCTATCGGAAGCTACTCGTGCAGTGGTTACTGTAAGTGATCGATTTAAAGAAAATATTCCTCGCATGCCAGAGGGTGTTCCCTATGGCGGAACTACAAGTGTAGGATTTGGTATTAATTCCGCCAGTTTTGTTTTTAAGAAATTTAGTTATAGTGCAAAAAGTCCCAGCAGCAAATCTACACGAATTACAAATACAAATAATACACCTACAGCGTGGCAACAAAGTTGTGCAAATTTACCTGCTATTACTTGGTCAGAAAGCGATAGAAATGCAGATGGTGAGTTTATACTAGAACATGCTTATATTTTACTGGATGCCAGTGATGCTACAGACAGACTAAAATTAATTAAATATCATAGACCTTCTTTTTCTCAACCTTTTTGGTACGATATGGGAACAGGAAATGCTACGAATAAATATGGATCAGCTCTAACAGGAACTCTTACCAAGCCTGCGAATTCTTCAAAAATTACAGGATCTGGAACAGCTTTTTTAACTCAAGTTAAAGAAGGAGATGTATTAAAATTAGGCTCTACTGAAGGATATAAAGTAGCGGCAGTTGTAAGTAATACTTTAATGTATGTTACAAACTCATTTAGTTCCTTTACAAATGTTCAAGGTTTTGTTCCGAACATACGTATTGACTATGCAAATGATGTAATTATTGCAAGAGTTTATAATACTTCTTCTGAGCTTGTTCTTGCTGAAACGTATGCAAAAGTAGACTCTACTTTGAAAGCTGTAACTGATATTGCGGATTCTGTAACTGCGGCTCAGATGGACGTATCAGATCTCGGTGATATTGCTACAGCTATGACAGGTGTTACACTTACTAACCCTACTATTACAGGTGGAAGTATATCAGGTTTTGCTCCTCTTGCAAGCCCAGACTTTACAGGGGTTCCAACTGCTCCAACACCAAGCGCGTCAACAAATAGTACTCAAATTGCTACTACAGAGTATGCTGATCGTGCAGTATCCAATTTAGTAGATGCAGCTCCTAGTAATCTTAATACTCTAAACGAGCTTGCAGCTGCCTTAGGAGATAACGTAAACTTCTCTACAAATGTAAACGCAGCTTTAGGATTTAGATTAGTAATAAATGCAAGTCAATCGTTAAGTGCCACTGAAAAAACTCATGGTCTTACAAATCTCGGTATTCAAAATATTAATAACACTTCAGATACAAATAAGCCTGTATCAACCGCGCAACAAACCGCACTCAATTTGAAAGCAAATCTAGCAAGTCCAACATTTACTGGCACTGTAGCAGGTATTAGTAAGTCTATGGTAGGGTTAAGTAATGTTGCAAACGAATCTAAAGCTACAATGTTTAGCAGCCCTGCTCTAACAGGAACACCTACAGCACCCACGGCAGGCTCTAGTACAAATAATACGCAACTTGCAACTACAGCTTTTGTACAATCAGTAGCAACAGGAGCGGCAGGCGGAGCTTCAGGAACTACATATACAGTAAGTATACCTTCGAGTACCACAAAACTAAGATTATCAGGAAGTGATAGTACAACTGATGATATTGAATTTGTAGGAAGTGGAGCAACAACTGTTACTCGAACAAATGATGGTAAATTTACTATATCTTCTACAGATACCAACACGAATACAAACACACAAAATCAATATGCAATATCTTGTGTGGATGGAGATAACTCAGACGAAGAAAAGATAAGGCTTTCTGGCTCAGGACATAATGGTAATACGACAGATGATATCGTACTCGAAGCAGGTACAGGTTTAAGTATTGCTCGAAGTGGGGATAAGATCACTTTTACAAATACTGATGGCGGAAGTGGTGCAGGTACTGTAACAAGCGTAGGGATTTCTCATGGAGGAAATGCATTTAATACAGGAAGTGCAGTTACAACTTCTGGAACTCTTGCAATTACAATGGCAGGTTCAAGTTCTCAGTATGTAAACGGAGCAGGTAATCTAGTTACCTTCCCAAGTATACCGAGTGCGGCAAATAATGCAACTATTACAATCTCTGCGGGTACTGATTTAACAACAGGAGGAGACTTTACTACAGATCAAAGCAGTCCTGAAACAATTACAATCGATCACGCAACTATTTCTCGTTCTAATACAACTTCTACTGCTACTCCTGCTTATAGTGGCACGTTTACAGCGGTCGATAGTATTACTACAAACGCTAGAGGACACGTTACAGCAGTAAACACTAAAACTGTTACAATTCCTGCATCTGATAATACTCAAGGGCTAACATCTATAACTGCAGGTTCTTTAATTGATGTAAGTGGAAGTGGTTCAACTCAAACTGTAAATGTTGATTTAACAGAACTTACCGACATGACACAAACTTGGACAACATCTGAAGATGAGTTTGTAGTATTAGATAATGGAACACAAAAAAGAAAACGTTCAGAAGAGATTTTTGGATCAAATGCGTTTAATAGTACATCATTCCTTACAGGTAATCAAACAATAACTCTTAGTGGAGATGCATCAGGGTCTGGAACTACTTCTATTAATGTAACTGTTGCGGATGACAGTCATAATCATATTATATCAAATGTTGATGGACTACAATCAGCCTTAGACGGTAAACAAGCTTCGGGAACTTATGTTACAAGTGTATCAGGTACTGCACCAGTTGTAAGTAGTGGAGGGACAACCCCCGCAATTTCTGTAACAACTGCGGCTGTAGCAGACAACGGAACTTCTTTAGCTACTGGTGATCAAATACATGCTTTTGTTACTGGACAAGGTTTTGTTACTTCTTCAGGTGTAACAAGTGTATCGGGCGATGCTCCAATTTCTGTAACAAGTGGCACTACACCTACAGTGTCGATAGCAGCAGCTTCTAGTAGTAGTGCAGGTAGTATGAGTCAAAGTGATAAAGGAAAACTTGATAGTATAGTAATAGACTCAAGCTTAGATGCAAATGTTCCTATTGTCTTAAATGCAAACTTTGGATCTCTTTCAGCGGCTATTGCTAATATAGGTACTATAAACTCAGCCAATGTTAATGCAGATTTTTTAAATGCTGATGCGGTTATAACTAGAGATATTCGAGTAGGTCCTGAAAATATAATAAATGCAACTGCAATGGTATCTGGAAAACAGTATACAATTACAGGGCCACTGGACGGCAATGGTGCCTATAATGGAACTACAACTTTTACAACAGGCGGCGCTTCCTCAAATAATAAAGGAGTTTTATTTATATACAATGGTGCGACTTTATCAGGAAATGGAACTGTAAGGGATTATACAGGTGTTTCAGAAATAGGAAGTACAATAGCGTCAAATCTTGCTGAACCTGATAAAGTATATGTAATTGTAACAAATAGTAATAATAATGCACATTTTAATCTTTTAACAGGGAGATCAACAACCTCTTCGGCATCAGATTATAGAGAGTATGATGCAGGCTCGGTAATTAAAGTTGTTGAAATACCTGCAAATGAGTTAAGTGCAGTTTTCACTTATAGAATTACACAGACAGGAAATACTGATTTTACAGCGATAGGATCAAGCTCAAATGCTGTTGGAACTGTTTTTAGTCCCTCAGCTACAAATACAGGTTCAGGTACTGGAAAGGTAGTCTCTGCCTTAGGTAGTGGTTCAACAATAAAAGAAGTTTCAGGTCAGGGATCTCATTTAAATTCAAAAGGAGAATTACTAGTAGGTAAAACTTCTACAGAAAACTTTATTTATTATAGTGATGATATTGGTAGGCTTGTTTTAAATGTTGACGATTTTAATGGAGTCTCTTTAAAAACTGGTTATAATAATGCAATTGCAATAGGAACTTCTGCTACTCCAAGAAATAGCTCTGTACTTATAGGTGATGATGCTCGTGCAAATGGTTATGCAAATGTTTGTATAGGTCAATTGGCAGGTTATAATATAGGTAGCACCTCATCAAGTGTATTAAGTGATGGAGGAGGAGCCGGAGAAAATACAAATATAGGCTTTAAGGCAGGTAGAGATATAACTAGCGGGAAAGAAAATGTTTTTGTAGGTGCAAATGCAGGAAGAAGTAATAGTAATAGTAATACTGCATCTAAAACTGGATTTGGAAATGTAGGTATAGGGGGAAACAATTTTAATGGGGGTACTTCAGGAGTAGGTGTTCTTGCCGCACTAACTTCCGGAAATAATAATATAGCAATAGGAAGAAAATCCGGCAGTGATATTACAACAGGAAGCGGTAATGTAATTATCGGAGGATATGCAGGAAATGCTACAGACGAAAATACTATTACTCTTGCTACCGGAGCAGGCTCGCGTAGACTTTACTTTGATACATCTGGAAATGCAACTTTTACAGGCACTGTCAAGAGCAAAGATATACACATTAAGAGCGGTACAGGCGGTACAAATGCACAAGGCCTACTCTTTACACTTACGGATAACACAGATGCTCAAGCATACATCAAGAAAACTGCTTATTATATGCACTACAATGCGCACTATAACGAAGGTCATAGATTTACCGTTAATGGCACTGACGATATGTTGCGCATGCATGGAAGCAACAACGGTACACGGCCTGACTCAATAGATATTCTTGCAGGGAATGGTCTCTATATGAATAATACCCAGGTTATGACACTGTCAAGAAACTTGTTAAACATAGGTACTATCAATAGTGGCGCTATCACTTCAACTGGCAACGTTACAGCGTTTTCAGACGAAAGATTAAAGACAGAGATCCAAACTCTAGACGGTAAGAAAGTATTAGAAATGCGCGGAGTTGAGTTTATAAAAGACGGAGTGAAAGGTTCTGGAGTAATTGCACAAGAGTTGGAAAAAGTAGCACCAGAACTTGTACTTGACGGAGAATATAAATCCGTAGCTTATGGTAACATCACAGGCTACTTAATTGAAGCAATCAAAGAGCAACAGTCTGAGATAAATGAATTAAAAGACTTAGTTAAGCAACTACTCGAGAAATAATATGGCACTACAAACATCAGGAGCAATTAGTTTTGCTAATTTACAGACAGAGTTTGGGGGCTCTCATCCGATTACGATGGGAGAGTACTCTTCTCATAGGGTTTCTGGCTCTGGAAATACAATTAGTATGAATCAATTTTATGGAGCTGCAGCACTAACAAGTTCAGTTGAAGTACAACCAGCAGCAAAGTATCAACTAATTTCAGGCCCTCGAAATAGTAGTAATGAAGCTATTCTTCATGGCTTTGGTCAAACATATACTAATACTTACAGCGGTAATGTTGGCAGCTATAATAGCCCTATATCTAGTTCTATTAAAACAGATTCAGCTCAAGGTAGTATTATAAGTAGTCCTGATTTAAGTGTTTGGGGACCTTCGAGCGGTGCAATAGGTACGTTAAGATCAATAACTCATTTTTCAAGAGGAGCTAGCCAAGCACTAGATGCAGTAATGATGATTGTAGAAAGTACAGGAAGCAACAGTAATTCTGGATTTACAAATTTAGTGGCTACAAGAAGTGGTATGACAACCTTAACACTCGCAAGAAGCAATGCTGTTTACTTTTATTCTTCAACCAACACAACAAGAATTTGGTTGTGGGATAATCTTGATTATTCTACAGGCACTCCCACTTCGTCTACTGCTACTCATGATAGTTCTTTGTTTCCTGGAGGATCAGGCAGTGGTAGTGCAAATACAACAACAACTGATCGATCAACATGGACGGTATCATAATGTCAAATATAGTATATACAATAGTAGAAGATTGGGATAATCCAAGTGGTACATTAAAATGGGCTGAGTTTGTTTGGCATGATGGATTTGCACAAATACACGCAGTCTTAAACCCAGAAGACAATACACTTATCGATAACGATGCAACTCAATATAAAGTTAATCAGTGGGTCGAAGAAAATTTACCATAAAGGAATAACTCACCATGGAAAAAATATATCTTGACATAACACCCCAACTTAGCTATAATTCTGTAATGGAGGAAATCAAATGACAGCAGCCCGTTACGACCTAGTCATCG
>Ga0209336_10000960_pt1 | contig 14273 bp, 20 predicted proteins | sample LinPmetageLP32_FD_184042 | JGI IMG/M metagenome (GOLD analysis project Ga0209336, IMG submission 184042) | Marine viral communities from the Pacific Ocean - LP-32 (SPAdes) (version 2) | ecosystem: Environmental > Aquatic > Marine > Oceanic | place: Pacific Ocean | collected 2009-08-23 | reverse complement strand
CTGCTCGAAAAGCTGGACACATTGACACTTATGGAGGTGCGTGATGGAAACTGGAGATGTTAAAGTCAATGGATTTTATAAATACAAGAAAGGCACTTTGCTGGAGGAGTATTTTTTGAACCCACATTTCAAACCAAACAAAGAAGAAAGAAAAGAATTAGATGCTTTCTTTGATGAGGTTTCAAAAGTAAAGGTCATAAAGACTAACTAACAATCTGATCTGTCACATGGTATATTTATCGTGTGACAGATTATCAATTAAAAAACTATTTGCTATCCATGCAATCGCATTGGGCTATTACTCATAGCACTTACAAGGCGGTGCAGGAAACATTGCCACTGATTACCCAGTTCACTTCAACCAAAGGTTTGCACAAAATGGAAAAGACTCCTGTGCATAAACATGTTAAAAAAATACATCCAGACATTTATCGCATTCCATTGTTTAGAAGAAATTTCTGCAAAATGATGATGAACGAGATCGGGCAGATGAATAAACATTTTGCTTTTGAGACCAACGAGCAGGAAGATAAGCTCAGACAAATTCCAGAGATAGTGTTAAAAGAAAGCTGCCCAGAGATCTACCGAAACATGTGGTTCGTGGTGCAAACTGTTCTTAATCCAATCTTCATGGCGCTCTGGCAGAGATCGTGCAATTCAATTGCCAGTGTACAAATTGCTAACTACAATCTGGTCGATAAGAAGCAAGGCGCTTGGCATCACGATGAAAGTGCAGATCTGACAGTTGTTGTGCCACTCAATACTGGAAAGTACAAAGGCGGTGGCACAGAGTTTCATAACTATGGTGTCGTTAATCCGATACCCACTGGACACGCTTTGATCTTTCCCAGCTTCACAAACTTACATCGTGGGCTGGCAGTCGATAGCGGTGACAGATATTTACTGGTGTTCTGGCTTTACGATAGAACTAGAGTCGAATACCTGCATGAGAACGCATCACCATAATTCATTTAGATCTATGGTTTGCACTCCCTCAACATTGAAAGGATTGTGACTGTCGTTCTTTTCAGCTTCCAATAAAGTACTGAGCGCTTGTTCGTTCTTGGCTTGACCATATGTAATGGCTTCTGGTGTCAGTGTGTAAACCGCATAAGGATATGGGTGTAGTTTCTCTTGTGCCAAAAAGAAGAATGATTCTGCTGGCATTCCCAGTATACGACACGCATCAATGTATAAAGATGCTTGCATGTGATACCTAAACATATTGATGGCTGTTCTGAATCCTCTGGGTGACGCATCACGACACGTTTTTAGATCCCAAACGCTTTCGCCATCGTGCCAATCCAGTCTGGATTTAAAAGGATGCCCATGGTACATGTAGCATAAAGTGAGCTCTACTTTGTGATCCTCACTGGGAATAAACTCTTGCAGTATCTCTCTACGATCCATGCACTCTTCATACATCTTGCTGGTTATCGGAGTCAGATTGCCAACGCCTTCTAAAAACTGTGCGTATTCTTCCTTGCCAGCCTTGGTTCTTTTGTTGATCTCTGGCTCAATAATAAATTCCTTGTGAAAGTTCTCATGCTCTAAAAAACAAGTGTGTTGCACTCTGCCTTCAAGCAATGCTGGTGATTCTTTGAATCCTCTTTTGTTTTTCCAAGAATACACACACCTAGAGACATCTTTTAGATCCGATGCACGATACGCTGGTATCTCGTTGTATTCCTCGAAAGGCAATCCCTCATAAACGCCTTCTTTAAAGTCCATATCTAATTCTCCTTTCTATTTCTTTTTTAATTTTGTGTGCCTGTTTTGGCTTGGTGTTTGGATTGCCAAAAGCATCCATCAAGTCTTTCATTGAAGTGGCTTTTAAATAATTGTGTCGAACTGTAGTCTTTCCTGTTTTTCTGTCGTAACTTTTTTCTGTTGGTTTAAATTTAATTGGCATCTTCTTCTCCAAGCATTTCTACAATTTTTAAGTAACCCAGAATGTCGTCTTTGGTGTCGGTTTTGCTTGGGTTGTTATACAGACGAATGACTTTAAAAAGCAACATCATCGTACTTGCTTCTTCTGGTGAAATATCGACACCTGTGACTCCACTCCATACTTTTGAGAGCTGGGTCATAAACTTTTTTGGGTGTCCGTATTCTTGTCCTTTTCTATGGATCAATTCATCGGTTTGAAATTCGTTTTTAATGACTCCTTGCATGGTGTCAGTCAGTGCCTTTTTTCTTTCTTCTTTGCTCATCTCATCCAGTTCTTTTGCTTTATCCATCATTTTGTATTTCCATTTATAATCCATAGTATTTCCATTTATAGTAAAAAGGTGCCCCATGGTTTACAGCAAATGTAGGAGGTAATTAATTAACGCTTTGCTGTAAACTTTTTACAATATTGAACAGGGGCTGATCCAATAAAATCACGCGCTAATTTACCTTTTGTTAAGAGACAGTGAGCGAGAAAGGTGATGACAAAAAAGCCCACTGCCTCCTAGTATCAGAAAGGGATTTCGTCATCAAAATCGGAGGGATCGTCAGAGACTTCCTCTTTCTGTACTGGTTTTGAACTATTCGCTGCTTGGAACTCATAGCTCTCTTCAATTAAGTTCTGTTGCCATTCCATCAGTTGATCGAACACATCGCACATCGCTTTGGTCTCATCACTGCTGTTGCCATTGAACTCATTGCAATACACTTCGAGATCAAAAACCAAAGAATCATTGATTGTATCGGTCTTTTTAAATACATCTGGTTTGAAGATGTTTTTGATTCTCGCTTTGCCATCGTCATTGTGCTCTATAAAAAGATTCGCTGGTGCGCCAATCATTTTACTCACATCAAAGCCACCCAGTTCTTCATCGCTGAATGGTTTGCCACGCCAGTTGACTAGATCTTTATATAGCGTTGCATTCTCATTGAGTGATGCAGTATAAGAACGACCAATTGAAAAAGGTCTGCCATCTGCCATCGTTGCTTCTGGCATTTCCCAAGTCACATGGACCAGTGTTCTTTTCTTTGGTGGATTGTCTTTGTATTGCTCTTCTCTTGTGCCGAGATCAACAATGCGATAACATACTCCGAGTTGTTCGCCAACCTCTGGTTGCTCATACTCAGTTTGTTCCGCCTTTAAATTTAAACCCATATTTTTTCTCCATTAAGTTGATTAAATTGTAAATTAGTGTAGTATTTTACATACTTTACCAAAGAAAGCAAATCCAAAGAGAAAATAAATGGCACTAAAAATAAAACGACCCACAAAGAATTTCCAACGACCCTTCACACAAAATCACGCAGACTATCAATCCCAGTTTCTCAGCTTTATGGCTGAACATGGTATGGAGCCAGATAAGAGACATGGATTGGTGGGGGATGGAAGCATTGGTCGTGCTTACATCAACCTTGGTGGTGACAGGAAGCTGTCTGGCTGGTATCAACTCTGGTTAAATCAGAGCGTGCCCTTTGGTAGAGTCGGAGATTATAGAATCTCTATGGACCAGCCGACAGCGACTTGGAAACCAGAAAACAAACAAAGCTTTAGGATGACCAAGACACACAAAGAAGAAATCATGCGCTTGCAAAGAGAAGCCGAGATCAAGAAAGCCGAGAAGTATGGAAAGGCAGCCAAGAAAGCACAAACATTGTGGGACAAGGGAACGCCTTGTGAGAAGCACCCATACTTGGAAAAGAAAGGCGTTTTGTCTTATGGTTTAAAGACCGATGCCAAAGGCAATTTAATGATCCCACTCTACGACACAAACTTATCTGTCGTGGGTCTACAATACATCAACGATCAAGGCAAAAAGCTATTCCTTACTGGTTCCCGAAAAAGCGGTAGCTTTTTCATACTCGGACAAGAAGTATTGAAAACCAGTGACACAATTTACTATGCCGAGGGTTATGCAACAGCAGCCAGTGTGCATCAAGACATGGCAATGCCAGTCTTTGTTGCATTCGATGCTTACAACCTTGAGAAAGTGACCCAAGCTGTATTCGATAAACTTAAAGACAGGAAGCATGTTTTTATTGCCGATAACGATGAAAGCAAGACAGGTGAGAAGGAAGCGATCAAAGCCAGCAATTGGATCATCAAGAACAAAGGAATGGCTGAAGTACACATGCCAGAAACCACTGGTGATTACAACGATCACTCTGGCTCAGAGATGCCCACGCTGACAGTGCTCGATACGCCCTTTGAGATTGATTTTGTGAAGTCAGACAAGGGTAGGATGCTAAACATTAAAGAGAATGTCCAAGGAGTGATGAAAACGCACTCCATTGATGTTAATTACAATGTCATTAAGAAGAAGATGGAGATTGAGATACCCAATATGAAATTCATCGCTGATATGAAAGAAGAAGCCAGTCTGGTGGAAGTCGAGGATCGCTGTATCAAGATGGGTGTGCCATACACCAGAGTCAGAGACTATTTAAAGGTGTTGGCGAAAGAATACAACCCAGTGGCTGAATGGATTGATAGCGAACCTTGGGATGGTTCATCCAGATTGCCAGACTTTCTTAATACGATTGGCTCAAGCAACTCCAACGCGCTGAAAGACATGTTGCTCAAGAAATGGCTCATTTCATGTGTGGCAGCTCTTTATGAGCCCAATGGAGTCGAGCTAGAGGGCATCTTGGTCTTCCAAGGCGCTCAAGGACTCGGCAAGACGCTGTGGTTCAAGCGACTGTGTGATTATAACAATGGTTGGCTCCTAGAGGGTGCCACTCTGAATCCAAGCGATAAGGACTCTGTTAAGAGAGCAGTATCTCATTGGATTGTGGAGCTCGGAGAAATCGAGAGCACTTTTAAGAAGTCAGACATCGACCAACTCAAAGCATTTGTTACAGCAAAAAGCGATGAACTACGTTTGCCTTACGACAGGGCTTTTACCACTTATCAAAGACGCACTGCATTCTTTGCCAGTGTCAACGCTAGGGAGTTCTTGACCGATAGCTCTGGCAATCGAAGATTCTGGTGTATCTCAGTCAATGAGATCAATTTTAATCATGGGATCAACATGCAACAGCTCTGGGCAGAGGTGAAAGAGACCATGTATGTCAGAGGGCAGAAAAACTGGTTCTTGAGCCCAGATGAGCGAGAGCTCTTGCAGGACAGTAATGAGGGCTACAGAACCCAGTCCAGTGTGGAAGATCTACTGTTGCAACATGTCAACTTTGAGAGCACCTACACGAACCCAGTGCAAATGACGAACTTACTGAGGGATCTGGGGATTGCCAATCCGAGGATGCCAGACTTTAAAGAAGCAGCGAGAGTGTTGGCTGAGAGGGGCGTAGACCCCAGAAGGACCAATGGCAAGAAAGTGTACGATCTGGATTACACCAAGGTCGAGAGAGACAATGCACATTATGGCAAGGATTACTGATGAAATGCTGGCACTGTAATGAAGAATTGATATGGGGCGGAGACCACGACATCGAAGATGACGATGAATTGGGTGATCGCTTTATGATGGTCAGTAACTTAACTTGCGGTGAGTGTGAATCGTTTGTGTTAGTCTATTATCCAAGGGATAAACAAAAGCGGTTAAATTAATGACAGATGAAAGAGATGAATTGGTTGAACATATCGTCATCAATGACTTCAAAGAATTTTTAGAGTTTTGTGACTGGATGTATGAGTGCGAGCTGACAAATAATAACAAAGTTGGCATCAATACTCTGTCTTTTGAGGACTACATGGAGAAGAGGTTTTTTTGGTTATCTGGGCTTTTTCGCAACAAGACCATACACTGATGGTATCACTGGTAACAGGTTGTCACAGTGTATAGTGGTGATAATGCCACCCTGTAGTGAAAGTCAGTAAATATAATGGTTTAAGCTGTTAGGTAGTGTTAGGTATATACTTTTATAATAATAATAATATATATAGTATATAGCGTATAAACCCTTATTTAAGGCGGTTTATGCAACCTATAAATGCCCTATATGTTAGTGAGCTATACACTGTGCACTATACACTGATGGTTTAATTTAAAGTGGAGAGAGAATGGGAATATTCAAGTACAATAAAAGTAAGAGTTGGAGCGAAAACTATCACCAGTGGAGACTGATGAGCAACGATGAAAGACTAAGACTTAATCTTAGAGACTATACAAAAGAACAAGCGAAGGAAGTGTTTAACAACATATACCCCAAAGATGAAAACAGGAAGACCTAAGAAAGCAAAGAACCAACTGGCAAAAAAACCAGAGCGTTTTGAGAAGGATGAAGAACTTGGCTTGACTGAGATGCAGACAGGTTTCGTGTGGTTTTATACTGAGGGAGCTTGCGGACAGACAGAGGCAGCGAGACAGGCTGGCTACGAATTTCCAGCAGTAGCAGCCAATAAGATGCTGAATGGCAAAGACTTTCCCAAGGTGACGAAGGCGATAAGGATTAAACAAGATGAGCTGGCTGAGAAGTACGCCATCACACCCCAGAAAACTGGCACGATGCTGTGGAAGATCACCGAGACTGCATATGAAACAGGACAGCTCAACGCTGCGGTGTCAGCAATCAAGGAGCTGAATCAATTGGCTGGGCTATCAGTAAATAGAACTCAGAGCCTAAATATTAACGCCAGTTTGGACAAGATGAGCAAGGATGACATCAAGGAAAGGCTGAACAAATTAATGGGCGTTGATACGACTTACGACACGAAAGATATGTAAGTCTGGTAACTAAGTCTCAGCCCTTTGCCCGAAATCTTCTTCAAAAATCCAGAAAAAGTCCCAAAAATCCCAAAACTCCTTATAAATCAAAGACTTAGGCTGCATTGCTCATGTGTACTTATGTGCAACTGTTTGTAGCTTAGTGCACACAAGGCTAACAAGCCTATAGCTGTGTTGCCAGATCAGTGGGTTTTATAACACTGCTGTTGGCTCCACAGCATCGTTTCAATACCAGTGGTGCAAGAAATGTAGCAGTTGGACCAACAGCAGTATTACAAAACTTACAACGGAAGATAACAATGTAGCAGTTGGACCAACAGCAGTATTACAAAACTTACAACGGAAGATAACAATGTAGCTGTTGGTTAAATCAAATACCAGTGGTGCAAGAAATGTAGCAGTTGGGTAAAAAAAACTATAGGAACACACAATGTAGCTGTTGGGCAATTACAAGAAAGTTCTATGAAAGCCTTATAAACAAAGGCTTTGGACAGATACAACTGGTTACTAAAACACAGCAATAGGTAATAAAAAACTATAGGTGCAAGGAATACAGCAGTGGGGTAAACCAATAACAACTGGTTACTAAAATACAGCAGTTGGTCCGACAGCAGTATTACAAAACTTACAACGGAAGATAACAATGTAGCTGTTGGTCCGACAGCAGTATTACAAAACTTACAACGGAAGATAACAATGTAGCTGTTGGTCCGACAGCAGTATTATAAGTTTCCACGACCAATAATACTGCAGTAGGAACCCTATACGATTGCTGGTTTTGCTGGAAAGCCCGATTAAATCGACCCCCACCACCCCCTATATAAAATGGCGCGGTCAGTTGCAGTTATAGCTGAGTTTGGTAGATAGAATCCCCAAAAAAACTCAAAAAAAAATTTCAAAAAAAATTTCAAAAAAAAATTTTAAAAAAATTTAATAAGTTATGAGTATTCCAAGGATTGTTAATAGCACAGCACAAAGAATTGCAAACTCAAACATTCTTTATCTGCTCTGCCTCGTAGTGGCTCCAGTTGGTTTTCAACACATGCAACCATTCATCCAACGGAAGCACCGCTATCTTCTGGTTGTCTTTTTCCCAATGCGTGTTGATCGCGTGTAATGGAATACACACTCTGGTAGGGACTCTATTGAATTTGAAAACCAGTGCTGGGATCTTTTCTTCTGCCGAATCGCACACTTGCTTCCACCAAGCTGGTTTAAACCAATTCCCAGATTGATAATGTTTACATTCTATTGCATGGAATGGAATCGGTATGTCGCATTGCCCAGACTGTTGATATTGATTAAGGTTCCTTTGACAAGTGAACTCCAGAGCGTTCTCTTCTGCAAAATCATTCAAGACCCTAACAATGGATCTTTCGTATGACGCTCCTTTCTGGCGTGAATCAACCATATTAATTTTCCAGATAGGTTGAGTATCTTTTCATAATGTCGATTGTTTTTTCTGCGTAGTTCGGATCTGTCGCATAACCAGCCTCGTCAATTGCCATCAAATAATCCTCTGGAGTCCCAGAGCTTTTAGCATTCTCGTATCTTGGTTTGTCGATTTTATCTTTATACCCAGCGAAAGAATCTTCCTGTGAGTCAAAAGTTCTAAAGAGATCGTTTATCACTACTGGTTCTCCATTAATGTATTCAAGCGTATCATAGCTCTCCGATGCTTGGCTACCATCGTCTGGCTTAATACCCAGAACATTGTTTTGATAAATTGCTAGATCCGACTTGCCATGACCAGATTCCAAGCTCGCTTGAGCTGCCACCGCTTCTGGAAACTGCAACCCAGCATCTTTTGCGTATTGATAGAAGCGTAGGTAAGCACTGACATCGTTTTCTACTTCACCACCTTGGTTAAATTCTTCTGCTTCCACTGTGTTTTTGTAATCTTCTGCCATCAACATCGCACCAGCCATTGGAATCGTAATGCCATACTTCTTGGAAATATCAATCACCCTGTCATCGAAGATGACGAAGTTGCTGGTTCCACCATCTTTGCCACGACTAAATTCATCTTTGTACTTATTGCCCTTGATGCCAGCAGATTCAAATAGCTCAGATGTTCTTTTAGCACCAATAAGCCCCTTCAGCTCTGTCGTTAGACTGTTTCCACTAAAAGGTGGTGCATTAGGATAAGCTCTTTGTATAGCTTTTAATTCTTTTATATAATCACCAATGGTTTCTACGCCCTCTAAGAAATCACTTTTTACAAATGATTCTTCCAAATTCAAACTTGAAATCGGTGTTTTAAAAAGTTCATCAATTTTTTTCTTCACGCCTTTGCTTTGCTTGTTAAGCGGTTTATCCAGATCCAGCAACTCATCTGGCGTTACTTTTAGTTTGGTTTCATAGAGTTTTCCTGTGCTTTCAACCTCAACCTTATCTTTAGCGCCCTTGAGTTTTTCTACATTCTCACGCCACCAAGGTTCATCTGGGTAATCATCAACCATTTTCTGGTTTCTTTTTATAGCTTTATCTATATCTCCAAAGTCTTGCATAATTAAATCATCCAAATCTCTATCGCCTGTTGAGCCAATTCCTTTATCTCCTTTCATAATCGTCTTGCCATCGTATTTGACGATTGTGCCCAACGCTTTCTGATATTCCTTGCCCACCAACTTTTCTTCTGCAAAATACAAACCACGACCAAATGCTTGTACACCCTCACCTGTGCCGATCTTTCCAATATCAAACTCGTCAAAGTCAGCGCCACTGCCATGATAAGCGGTGATATAGTCCTCACTTTCTGGTAGCTCTTCTATACCTTTTTTTGTTTTTCCAACTTTAGCTCCACGACCAGCCTTCCCCATAGCACTGCCTGCTTTTAAAGTGGTTCCAGCGAGAACACCCATGGGTCCTGTAACTGGTATAGACGCATAGGCAGCGTCACCAAATAAACCCATGCCTTGATAAAGTGCATCCAAGTAATTTTTATCTGCAATGTTTTGACCCATGCTTGGCATCATTACCCCACTGCCAGACATGTCTTCTGGATAAAGACCAGCAACGTCTGTGATCCCAGCGCCCGGTAATGCTAGACCAGCCATCCAGCCAAGAGTCGGTAAACCTTTTTTTATAAACGATTGTTCTTTGGTTTTACGCTCTGCATCCCTTAAAGCAATGCGTTCTATTCGTTCTTGTCGTGTCTCTGCCATAATCTTTATTTAAAATGCGGTCCAGTAAACCAAGCAACCACCACATAACGCTCTCCCTTGGTGATCGGTCTGACGCAATGTGAGATGAATGAGCTAAAAGCAACCACTTCACCAGTCTTTGGCTTTGTCTTCTCAACTTGTTCACCTGTCCTAAAAGCCATTTCTCCGCCATCGTAGTCTTCGTTTAACAATATCGATACCGCTATCTTTCGTTGAGCTGCTATTCCATCGGCTCCAATGTCAATGTGCCAACCATAACCATTGGAAGGTGCTGTGTACTTCATCACTTGAGCTTTCTCGATCCCATTGATGTCGTAATTGAAGTAACCATTGGATGTGCGAGCAACCTTTTGTAATACATTATACAAAGATTCTTCCTCAGACTCTATCTGGTAGACATCGACATCACGATAATTCTTGTCCACAATCATATCTGAGCCTTTAAACACTTCTCCCTTGGTCGGTTCGACTCGTTCAGTGATCTCCATAAAAGACTTCACATCTTCTTCTTCTATAGAGAAATTACCAGTAATGCCATGCTTGGGATTTTTCATATAAAACCATCTTATCGGCTTGCGCACTTTTTTGAAAGTATTGATTTTATTGGGTTTTCTTTAGAATCATTCTAAAAAAATTGTACATATTCACAAAAAACAAACGCAAACGACACGATATTTAGTCATTTATTGCATTTAGAAAAAAACATGGTGCTCTGAAACCCTTACTACATAAGGGTTTGCAGTTACCTTTATAAAAATGTATAATAAGTTATAAACAAAATATGGAGGCAACATGAAAACCAATATATCAATAGAGCTCAATGAAGAGCAAAGACTGAACCTTGGTCAGAAGTATCACAACAGCAAAGCCAAGAAAATGATAACCAGAAAAGAACTGAACCATATTGTGGCTAAGTTCATAGAGCAAGTCGAAGTGCAAACCAATGTGCCAGATGAAATGGGAATCGAAGAACTTACTAAAGCCATTGCGAAGATGACTTGGAAACTATCAACAATGGAGAAAGAATAATGAGAAAACCAATAGAGTCCTATGTGTTCTTTAACCACGATCCTTACATATCAAGAATCGCACATGGTTATAGATCTATAGATGTTTACAGCGTTGGACCCAAGTGGGTGAGTTTAAGAGAACGAGCCAGCAGTGGCAACAAAGTAAGAATCAGAAGATCCTTCTGGGATCAAATCACTCAGAGCAAGTTCTTCAAGACAACCAAACAAGCACAAGAAGAGTTGGACATGAAGAACAGGTTAAACAAAGTAGAGGTGTCAGCGAAGAAAGGATGCCAAGTCGAACTAATCTTTGGTTAGTTGTTTTAAGACCATTCCATACTCATTGACCCCTTGAGAAACAACCAGCCCATTTCTTTTAATGAGCTGGTTTTGTTTAAAAGGTCTGTAGTCAACATGATGATGCCAACGATTAAATTTCCAAACAACCTTTGCAACATCTGGGTGCAACTCTTCAATCATTTCAGATTTAGGCTTGGTTCCCTCGTCATCATAAAAAACTTCTGAGTTTCCACCACGCATTCTCTGTGTTGTGACTTTGCCTTGAAGAAAAGCATTAAACTGTATCGTGCATAGCCCAGCCTTTAAAATCCTCAAAGATAAATCAGTGTCTTCATTGTATCTTCCGCGCCAACGATAAGGCGAGCTGTTTTCCATAAGCAAACAAGAGTAAATTCTTGTGTTTAAAATATAAGGCGGAACCTTTTGTGTTCTCTTAACAAACTTTTCGTAATTCAGTCCAGCCATTGGAACATTCTCATAGCGGTCTACAAAATCTTCGGCAGCTTTTAAGATAGCTCCAGTTCTAACTCTAAGTTGTAAGTTCCTATTGGCTCGATAAAACGCTTCGATATTGTCATCCATAACCCAGTGTCGTTTTGATCCTAGAGAAACCGAATGATCCCAGCAGAAGTTTCTTGCAGAACCCGGTCCTTTGCTTTTGCTATCACCCAAAGAATCGCAAGTGTCATAATCGTCTAAATATTTTTGTGGCAAAGGAATGATCTCTTGGTTCAAAAAACTTGAATACATTAAGACTTCATCTTCTGGCACAACGACACGATGAGGAACGCCCATCAAGTTTAATTGTTTACTGGTAATACATTTGTCCCATCTACCCTTTGAGACAATGTAGACTGGATAACTAGGATTCATCATCCACCCAAATGTTGTGAGTATGTTCGCCACGAACCAACCTTGGATGCCAAATGCTTTTTGTTTTTCTGGTTAAAGGCTGACCAATAAGTTTCGCAAACTCCTGTAAGTCTTCTTCGTTGGCAAACCTTACATTAATCATGCTGTATGGATCTTGTTGTTCTTGTATAAACTCTGGCATGTCTTGCCACTCATCTTCCCAGTCTTGTCCAAACATGTCCTCTTGATTACTCACAACCGATCAAAAACATTTCTTGCTTTGATGTTTAAATTGTCAGCGTCAATGTTTTCCTTCCAAATGTTGATGATGTAATCTGCCTCGTCACCGACATCGTGCTTGGTGTCGAGTGCCAGATACATTCTTTCCTTCAATGCCTTTGGTTCCAATTTTCGATAGTGCAACCGAAAGACAAACAAAAGCGTTTCAAAATATTTATCCATCATCCACCTCTCCCAAGACTTTGATGTTTTTATCTTTTGGAATAAAGCCATAGGTGTCTTCAAAATGTTTCTTTGTGTTCTCTATAACTTGCTCCTCATCATCACCGCCAATCATTTGTGTCCATATCATTTTGACATCGACAAAATATTTCTTCTTGCTTTTGATTCTCTCTCGCATGTTTCCCATGTGCTTGATTGCCAACCTGTAATACGATGGACTCATCGCCTTGAGCTTTGAAAAAAAATCTTTCTCGTTCTCTTTGTAAAATGATTCGAGCGATTCAATCGTCTTGATGTCCTGCGTGAAAGTCACAACAGTCTCATACAGTTTCATTCCATTTATACGATCATCATTCATAAAAATTGATTGTAATGATTTTATAAATAATTTCAACTTTTTAATTATTTTTATAAATAGTTGTACATTTAATAGAATAATATGTTACTATTGTCATGTAGGATAATAATATGATTAAAGATAAATACATACCCAGATCTTCAGAGAGACACTCTCATAACTGGTGTGTGCCTTATGCGACTGCGGTGGTGACTGGTCGAAATTACGATGAGATTTACAAAGTCTTCAACGACACGCTAGACAGACGAGGATTGGTCAAAGGCGTTAAAGCGTCAGAGACACATTTGGTTGCCGACAAGTATGGCGTTGACTTGAAGAATAGATATGCGGTCAATGGTAGGGCTTCCTCAATAAAAAGTACAAACATTATTAATGTTCATGGCTACGATGGCGTTTACAACATTCGCAACATCAACAAGGTGGTCACAGCGTTGCACAACACCAAAGATTATATGGAAGACAAAATGAGCTCTGGTGATTGGTGGATCAAAGAAGACAGTCTTTGGGGCAAAACAGACGCTGGTTACTATTCCCTCTCTAGTGGCTCTTCTCGCAACAAAGGGTTCTACGATAAGTGGATGGAAACACCAGCAGCCGATTACAAAAGCAGATATTACTTTGTGAGAATCTCTGGTCACATGTTGGTTTACGATTACGAGAAAGATCTCATCATTGATAACCACAGCAAGAAATGGAAGACCCCCAACGATCATGTTCACCGACTCAAAAAAGTCAAAGAGTTCATACCAGTGATCTACACTGACGACTTCGTTCCAGCAGAGCCATCTCCCAGACCGACAGGTGTGAGTGAGAAAGCTCGATTGAAAAAAGTTTATTACAACCGAGTCAGACGACTTTGCAAGAAAAACAACATTGAGATCGTAATGATCGGCAGCCCAAAGAATTGGACAGAAGTAAGATTTATGAGAAATGAATCTTGGAAAGTAGCATCAATGAAGTCAAAAACAAAATTAGAAAACTGGACCCCAGACTGGAAAGTGGCTTATGAAGGTCTCAAGAAGTTTGGGTGGAAGTAATGTTCCACATGGAACATATTAATATGTACAAAAATTTGCAAAAATAAATACAATAGATTAGAATACGAATATGACAAATTTAATTAAATCAATGAAGGAGAACGAAATGGAACTAAATAAATCAGAATTGGAATACTTAATAGACTATGTTGAAGGCTCTGTCAGAAGTGGCAGATATTATGTAGCAAACATAGAAAACTTAGTGTCCAAAAACAAAGATGGTAGAGCCTGTGCTTTATGCAATTCCTTTTTTGTGTTGCCTATGAGATTGGAAGGCATCAAGAAAGGTGGCTTTGTTAAGCCAGATGATGGTCAAGATATAGAAGAATGTTCTAAGGCTAGAGAATTGTGGATAGAGCAGAACTGCGAATGTGGTATCTCTGAAAAAACAGGAAAGTGGTCTGAAAAAGTTTTTAAATCATTTGGTTGCAACTGTAGGGAGGCTGTCTAATGAA
>Ga0209336_10000958_pt1 | contig 14323 bp, 23 predicted proteins | sample LinPmetageLP32_FD_184042 | JGI IMG/M metagenome (GOLD analysis project Ga0209336, IMG submission 184042) | Marine viral communities from the Pacific Ocean - LP-32 (SPAdes) (version 2) | ecosystem: Environmental > Aquatic > Marine > Oceanic | place: Pacific Ocean | collected 2009-08-23 | reverse complement strand
CTTGAGCAGCGCTAACCTGTACCGCGCTAACCTGACCCGCACTAAGCTGATCGGCGCTTGCCTGCAATTCGCTGACCTGTACGGCGCTGACCTGCGCGGCGCTGACCTGAGCTACGCTGACCTGCGCGGCGCTGACCTGAGCTACGCTGACCTGCGCGGTGCTGACCTGCGCTACGCTGACCTGCGCGGTGCTGACCTGCGCTACGCTGACCTGCGCGGTGCTGACCTGCGCTACGCTAACCTGCGCCACGCTGACCTAAGCAACTCTGACCTAACCGGCGCTGACCTAAGCTACGCTGACCTGCGCGGAGCTAAGCTGATCGGAGCTAAGCTGATCGGAGCTAAGCTGCGCGACGCTAAGCTGCGCGGCGCTAAGCTGCGCGGCGCTGACCTGCGCGGCGCAATCCTTGAGGGGGTGAAGCTGTGATAGGCACAGTCACATGGATCGGGCACATCACATGCAACGATTGCCCTAAACAGATCACCGAAATTCAATGGGGTGAAACCCGCAAGATTCTCAAGCGTGCAGGCTGGCGCGAACGTGCAGTGGGTGCGCGCCGCGTCTGGTGCTGCCCCAGCTGCCACAAAAAACGAGAGGACATGATGAAATGATCCTCAATGAATGGATCATCATAATCCTTGGCACATTTACCGCGGGGATTGTCGCCGCATCGCTGATCGACAGCGTGCTCCTTGCTATCAAACAATGGAAAGACCGGAGGTTCTAATGAGCGTCAGAGGATTCGCCCTGTTCGTGCTGCTTTTTTACGGGCTGCTAATTTTTACTATGCTTCGTGCCTTAAGCAACGCTGCATTTAATTAAGGAACCGACGATGAGTAACGTGTGTGCCGACTGTGGGCATCATTACATGAAGCACCGCTCAAAGAATCAATGCCCTGTGCGCCAACCAAAGACCGGCAAAAAACGAAGGTTCACTAGAAAGCGCAAAGCCATAGAAGGAACCGACGATGAAGGATGAAGAAAAGCTAGAAAAAGAAAGGGGCAAAGATGCCGCGTAAGAAAGAATGGAAACCCAAAGAGCCGCGACTCACAAACAACGGCGCACTACGCAAGGACGGGCAGCGCAAACGCAAGCCCGGCCCGATCCCAGGCAGGCCAGCAGGCGAACACCTTGAAGCAGCCAAGGCACGCAAGCGGCACAAGTATAACGCCAAAGGTGAGTATGTGGACGGGCGTTGGTTCGATAGCGGCGCGGAAGCCATGCGCTACAAGCAGCTCAAAGAGTTGGAAGCTGCTGGCTTCATCATCAATTTAGAATTTCAAACTCAATTTCCTGTGCTCATCAAAGGCACGCAGATGTTCGTTTACAAAACGGACTTTACCTATGACGTGATCGAACCATCAAGCGGCAACGTGATTGAAAGCATTGTCGAAGATGTGAAGGGCATGAAGACCCCAGTTTATCGGCTCAAGAAAAAGATTGTCGAAGCTGAATACGGATTCCCAATCGCCGAAACGCCTGGCTCAAAGTCAGAGTTGAAGAAATGGAAAGGCGCAACCCCGTTCAAGACCCGACCAAACCAACGCAAGTGGGAGATGCAAGTGCATATCGCACCAGCCGGAGATTAGTTTATTGCCGGCGCCTCTTTGGATGAGCGCCGACAAAAACAAATCCCCTCTTTAAAATGGAAGGAAGACAAATGATTGATGTAACAATTGACCGTTCAAAATATATCGGAGGCAGCGACGCTGTTAAGATTTATCGTGGCGACTGGCTCTCCCTTTGGGAGGAAAAGACTGGCCGATCCGAAGCGGCTGACCTGAGCGAAGTATTCCCCGTTCAGCTTGGCAAGACAACCGAAGCCCTGCACCTGCGCTGGCTGCGTAATGTGCAAGGCCATAACATTGCCGGAGCCGGAGACTTTGGCGACCCCCTGATCTATATCAAAGACGAATACCGTCGCTGTCACCTCGACGGAAAGCACCTGAACAAGCGCCAGATTGTCGAGACAAAGCACACCAATGCTTTTACCGACCTTCAGGCTCAAGCTCTCCAATACATGGCCCAGATTCAACACAACATCTATGTCGCTGACGCTGACGAGTGCTTGTTCTCTTGTATCTTTGGCAACAGCGAGCCGCAGCATGTCCTCATTGGTCGCAATGATTTATTCCTGCAAGAATTGCTCGCACTCGAAGACCAATTCTGGGAGCATGTCACCAGTGACACCGAGCCAGCGCAAGAGCCTGACATCTCACCGGTCAAAGCCAGTGACTTTGTGTTCGACAATCTTATTGCTTACGACTGGACCGGCAACAACGAATGGGCCAGTCATGCATCAGACTTTGTTGAATGCATTGACCAAAGCAAAACCTTTGAGGCTGCAAAGAAAGCACTCAAAGCATTGGTCCCCAATGATGCGCTTAGTGTCACCGGTCACGGCGTCACCATCAAGCGGTCAAAGAACGGATCGCTGCGCATTGGAGCATCGTGAATGAGTAGCATGAAAGGTGGCAACCCAGCGGACGCATTGAACGGGGCGTTCACCCTTCGCTACCAATTTGGAGGGCGCACGCACACGGCATACATCTTTGCGGAAAGCTACGCAGATGCAGAGATGCACCTCGACTCAATTCGCGAAGCATCAAAAGTCGATGGTCGAATTATTGGAACGATAAGCATGACCCCCAAGCTGCATCAGCGTTTGTTTTTTATGCGAGCAAACAAAGAGGACAACGTGAGAGATGACACAAAAACAAATGGTTCTTGATTACATCAAACAATTTGGATCGATCAGCACTTACGAAGCCTTTGTCGATCTTGGCATCACGCGCTTGGCCGCTCGCATCTGGGACATCAAAGAAGATGGACAAGAGTTTGACATTGACTGGGTGACAAAGACCAATCGCTTCGGCGATCTGGTCAAGTTCAAACGCTATCGCTTTGCCCCACCTGTCGAAGCAGATCAGCCCGATATGTTTGAAGGAAGGAAATGACATGAGCAATATGAAGTTATGGGATGCGGTCAGCAAGACCGATCCAAACCACACCAAGCAAGTCAACCAGCGCGGCGGGTTCACCGCTATCGACGCACACTATCAAGTGCAAGAAGCAACAAAAGCGTTTGGCCCTGTTGGCATTGGCTGGGGTTATGACGTTGGTGCTCCAATCTTTGGCCCTGACGATTTGCTAATGGTCCCCGTTACACTGTGGCATGGTGATCGAGCCAACACGTTTGGCCCGCAATATGGCTCCGCGATTATGACCAACAAAGGCAGGACAGACGCAGACTCACCCAAGAAAGCAACGACGGACGCGATCACCAAGCTGCTGTCACACCTTGGCTTCAATGCTGATGTGTTCCTCGGCAAGTTTGACGACAACAAATATGTCGCAGACCGCAAGCGCGAGGTCGAGGCGGCAAGCAATCCACACACCGAACAGATCGATAAGGTGATGGACAGCATGGCAAAAGCCACCTCAATAAACGAGCTGAACGAAGCTATCGGCCTGCTCTCTGGCATCAAGGATGAACTCAAGCAGAAGTATGGCGGCGCGTATCAAGGCGTCGTCAATTATTACACCACCCGCAAGAAAGAGATCGAGCAATGAGCAGCATCAACCAAGTGAACCTCGTCGGCCGAGTTGGCAGCGAGCCCGAGTCCCGTAGCTTTACCAATGGCGGCGGCGTTACCAACCTGCGCCTTGCCACGTCCGAGAAGTGGAAGGACAAAGACACCGGCGAATGGAAAGAACGAACCGACTGGCACACTGTTGCAGCGTTCGGCGGGCTTGCCAAAGTCTTGGGCCTATCCCGTAAGGGGCAAATGCTTGCTGTCGTCGGACAGTTGCGTACCCGCAAATGGCAGGATCAGAATGGCAGTGATCGATGGTCCACCGAAGTTGTCCTGCAAGGACCAGACGCTAAAGTCGTCTTGCTCGGTCAACGGGAGGCAGGCAGCGGAGCACCCGAAAGCTCAAGCAGCCAGCCGACTCAGCAAAATAATAATGCTGGCTACCCAGACGATGATGACATTCCGTTCTAAGTCTTAGCCCTCCTCTCTTGGCTAAGACGGGGGCGAGCGTTCCAAGCTGCTCGCCCCCACCCTACTCACACTGCATGGAAGGAAGCAGTATGAAACAGGACTTATACGACACAGTTACACAGCAAATTATTACCTCGCTTGAGAGTGCAGATCTTCAAGCCGGTGACTGGGTGCGGCCATGGCGCGGCGGCTGCTCGTCAATGCCGCAGAACACAGCAACGCAATCGTTTTACCGCGGCGGCAACATCATCAGTCTTTGGATGATGGGTGCGATCAACGGATATGACCAACAGCAATGGGCGACTTATCGCCAATGGCAATCGCTCGGCGCCCAGGTGCGCAAGGGTGAGACCGGCACTGGGATTCTCTTTTACAAGACCGTTCAGAAAAACGAAGACAACACCTATGCCATGGCTCAGCAAAGCAAAGTCTTCAACATCGCTCAGGTTGAGGGCTATACCCTTGAGCCTGTCGAAGAGACTGACATTGAGCCTATCGATCGCTGCGCTGCGTTCTTTGAAACGATCCCTGCGCGCATCAAGCACACCAAAGAAGGCCGCGCCTATTACTCATTGTCCACCGATGGTATCACCATGCCACCGTTCGAGTGGTTCGAGCAGGCCGAGCATTACTACAGCACGCTTGGGCATGAGCTTGTCCATTGGACTGGCCACCGGTCTCGCCTTGATCGCGAGATGCTTGGCAAGTTTATGGATGAAGAAGCATACGCCAAGGAAGAATTGGTTGCTGAGCTTGGCGCTGCGTTCATTACCGCCATACTTGGCGTCGACAACGTAACGCGTGATGATCACAGCCGATACCTCAAGTCTTGGCTGTCGGCATTGCGCAATGACAACAAACTTATTTTCAAAGCAGCAACGCAAGCAAGCGCGGCTGTCGATTATCTGATTGCCTGCGAAAAGGAAAGGATTGCAGCATGACCACCGTTACCCTCGATCAACTTGTCGTTTCCCAAAAGAATATGCGCAAGTTCAACCCTGATACCTGCGATGATCTTGTTGAATCGATCCGTGAGTTTGGAATTATTCAACCCCTGACTGTGGCTTGCAAAGGCGACAAGTATGAAGTGATAGCAGGTGCGCGCCGCTTGGGTGCATTGCGCAAGCTGCAATATGCTAAGCCTATTCCCGTTCACGTGATCGAAAACGATCAGCATGGTGATGCTTTGTGGATGAGCCTTATCGAAAACTTCAACCGCCGCGATCCCCATGATTGGGAATTGTGGGAAGCAGTCAAGCGATTGTCTAACGCCGCAGCTTACACCCCTGCAATGCTGGCAAAGATTTTGAATCAACCAGTGCTTGCAATAAAGCGCGCCGAACGACTGGGCAAACTGCATCCCGACATCTTTAACGCTCTGAAAAACGGATACATCAATAGCGATCAAGCCAAAGCATACGCTGCTGTTGCAGACAAAGAGACACAGCGCAAAGTGTTCGAGAACCCAGACATCAAATGGTCTGCGGACATCAGGAAAGCCTATGGCTTTTCTAATTATCAAGTACCATCAGCCCTCAAATATGTTGGAAAACAAGCCTACTTAAATGCAGGCGGCAGCGTTGAAGAAGACTTGTTCAGCCAAAGCGTTCGCATCTCAGATGAAGATCTGCTGTTTGAAATGAAAGCAGCAAAGCAAGCCGAGCATGATGCCAAGATGGCAAAACAATATGGCATTAAAGCCTTGTCTGTTGCTCCAAACATGAGCGAGTATCGCCCTTTCTATCAAGTCTGGGCTTCTGTTCCTGACGAGCTGACCGAGCGATACAACGAACTTGAAGATGCTTTTCGCGATCATGAGAATGGCACTGACGTTATTCCCGAAGACAATCTGATTGCAATGCGGGAGGAGCTTGAATCGATTGAAGGCCAAGCGACACTCAATGTTGCAAGCAATAAACTCAGCGAAATCTTTATTCATCAAGGCGATTATTACCGCAAGCTGGAAACTTTGGATGGGCCTGACCCCACGGAAGACAAAGACGATCCGCTCAAGTTGACCGCTACTGCAAACAGTGCGCTTGCCCTCATGCGAACCGAACGGCGCGCTGACCTTATGGAGAAGTCGAGCACTGCTCAGGGCTTCGACAAATTGCTGTTTGCTTTTGCCCGCTCATTGCACGCGGCCATGGAAGGCGCGAACAAAATTGACATAGCAAGTCAGCAGCTTGTTCCCGCTACTGAATGGATGGTTGAGCCTGACGATCAAATAGCTTGGGCCATGTTCATGAAGGAAAAAGCAAAAGACCTGACCAATCTGTCAGAGCGTTTGGTTGCTGGCATGATGCATAGCTGGTGCGACAACAAGTTTCTTGATGAACCACTGTGTGATGATGTGATGGGCTGGGAAAGCACCGAAGAATTTTGGGGGCTGTTCCGCAAGAAAGAGCAGTTGCTTGCACGCATCGAGGAATTTTCTCCACACATGGCGCTTGCCTTAGCTAACTCAACAGCCAAGACCATTCGCAAATTTGCGCATGAAGCCTGCTCGATCCCTCAAACTGTAGCATCCACCTTCTTGCCCGAAGCAGATTGGGATGCAGCTATAAGTTGGATTCCCCAAGAGCTTCGCTTTGATAAAAGAACCGACGATGAGTAACTACAAAATCGAAGAGCTGCTTGAACGTATGCGCTCGCCCCACAACAGCCTAGTCACACAGTCATTCTTGTTAAACGAGGGTGCAAATGTGATCGAAAAACTTGAGGCACATATTCGAGTGTTGCTGGACAACGACCCAAGCGTCAGACTCTATCCCTCATGGCAGTCTGTCCTTGACGTGTGGCGGGATGAAGCAAAACACATACTGCAAGTCAAAGGAACCGACGATGGATAAGAAAATTCAAGAAGCCTTTGAAGTGATCAAGCAGGCTATGATTGATGATAACCCAAATCGGGAAGGGAGCTATGCTCACGCATGGCACTGTAACGTAGCGATGGCGTGCTACGATGCGCTGTCTGATGAACTTTTCTGTAATGCCCTTTTGTCGTCGAAGCAAAAACACAAAGTTGCGAATGATGCCGCAAGCCGGTTCATGAAGATACTGTTCGACGTAAAAACGGGAACCAACGATGACGAATGAAGAACTGAAAGAGAAACTCCTAGATACCGAACCCGTAACTACGTGGTGGGCAGGCAACTTACCCCGCTGGCCGCGTAACCCGGAAGGAGTGCCAGCCTTTGCCCGCATCGAAGAGCTTGAGGCTGAGAACGCTAGGTTCAAGGCGGCGCTAGAAGAAATAGCTGAAGAGATCATCACCGACGCCTCCCCCGAATACGATATGTGGCACACCGCCCGCGACGCCCTAAAAGGAACCAACGATGCACGATGACGCACACATGATAACGATTCGAGAACTTGAAGACGCGAAAGCCCGCATCGAAGAGCTAGAAGCGGCTCAAGAATGGCAACCGATAGAAACCGCGCCGAAAGATGGCACGATGGTTTTTGTGTGGTGGCCTGATGCTGAACGCTTCGGCAAGGCTTCGTCTGAAACCCGCATCAAATTAGGCAGGTTTCTCCACATTATTCAGGCGTGGTCGCTCGGTGGCGTCAAGGAACGGTCGCCAGTTGTTACCCATTGGCGACCGTTCTTTGACACACCGAAAGGAACCGACGATGACGGATGAAGAACTTGAAGCTGTTAAAAACCTCCGATCAATACGACGATCTGAATCTTACGCAGACAGCGTTCTTGGAGTTTACGCCACGCTTCCAAAAGGCGCTTTCTACGACGATCTAGATACCATATTAGACAAGCTTGAGGCTGAAGACGCAGTAAAAGAAATGTTTTACAAAAACCGCATCGAAGAGCTTGAGGCATTTGCCCAGCTAGTTATCGAGAAACTTGACGGGGCAGCACTCGACGACTGCGAGAATGGCGTTGCATCAGCGAACGCACGGGCCGCAAACGAATACCTCGCAGACTTCCGGCACACGCGAGAAGCGATTCACAAGATTAAAGATAAAGCCGCTGAATTGAGAGAAAGAACCGACGATGACGGATGAAGAAGAGTGCCCCGATTGTGAAGGCACTGGCGTAATTCAAGGCTGGGCCGGGACATATGGGAGCGGCGATTGCGGCGGGCCGACCGAGGACGAGTGTGCAACCTGCTGCGGAACTGGTGTGCTCTTAGAATAAGCCAAGAAACTTAGGCTTCGCTTTCTCAATTGCTTCCCGATCCCGTTGCTCGCACCGCTCAATAATTCCAAGCGTGTCTTGTGTCCGGCTGTTTGCAATGACCAAGTTACCAGTTTGAGCCAACCCAAAGTTGACCCAAGCCTTTAGCTTTTCCAACTCGTCACTGCCTTCGACCGGCGCGGCCGCGCTTTGAACACCACCACGCCAAGCGTCAGGCACAAGGCGCGAGCAATCACCCTTCGTCACATACACCGAAGAGTGAGCACAGCCCATCACGGCCAGCGCGATCAGCGTCGTCAGCATCCACCGCAGTGTTAACGTCACGTTGCGCATCTTCAACATTCCTTTCGATCTTGTTGGCTTCCGTTTCATTCTCGCCAACTGAATTGCTTGCATCAGATCCACTTGCAATTGCCGCGCCAGTCTGATTCTCGGCTATGTTTCGCTGAGTCTTGATGTCACCAAACAGCCAAGCGTTAAACCAAACAGCAAGGCAAACAAACCACACCAGCACAGCAACAAAAGCAATAAACCGCTGCACGTTAGAAAGCCCCCAGAAAAACTTGAGCAACATTAGATGCGCTCGCTCTTCCCAAGATTCTTTTCCAGCCGAGTGGCGAGATTGCCATGCCCAGCAGCCCGCAGCTTGCTTGCTGCATTGCGCAAAGTAGTCCCGCTCACAACTGTCGGCTTATAGGTTTTTGGTTTCTTCGGCACATCCTTCTCCTTTGTTTTGCTTTGCAATCAAATCAGTTTTGCGCTTCGAGCCTTCGCTTGTTCCAAAGTGATAGTTTACCACGCTTCCGGCCCAGCCAATAGCCACGCCGCAAACCATAAATGCAACCTCTCGATTAGCCTCGGCAAGCTCCCAATGAAACATCCCCCAAAGAATAAAAGCCGCCAGCGCAATAACAGCAATGCCAGTCAAATGCCGAGGCAAGTCCACCATCATTTGAGCAAGCCAGTCTTGTAAACAGTTCGCATAATGCCAGCCGCATTACGCTGCCGAAGCGCAGTCAGTTCTTGGTTCCGATAGGGTTCGCGATAGCTGACGTGAATCCACCCACTGTTGGGATCGCCCGCAGTATGAAACTCAAGGATGAGCTGATCGTAATTGAGGTTGTGCCATATCCATTCAGCCACATCGTAATTCGACAAGCCAGGAATCTCAAAGTCCGCGGCTTCGCCTTTGCGGTGCTGGCTCGTCTTGCTTCCCCCGATCGCGCTGTTCAATTTAGCGCAGCGAAAACCAGAAGAAAGAACAACCGGCTTGCCGAAATGTTTGCGGACAGGCTCAAGCACCTTCTCACAAAGCAAGCGCATTGCCTCAATCTCACCAGAGTTTGGCGTGTTGGCAATGCCCTTGCGCTGCGCAGTCTGCGATTTGGTAAACTCAGATAGCGTAAAGTGTTTGCTCAATTTCATAATGCACCCCTAGATTCCAACCGACGGAAGAATGAGCTGACAGCGAGGCTTGATTGCCCGATGCTCAGGATCAACAGATTGCACATCAAGGCGATCTACCTCTCTTGTTGCGCATGACATAAACTCATGCCGTTCAATCAGAGCTTTCTGTAGGCTCAGAATATCCTGACTGTTCTTGTCCACCTGATAAAACATTGTTGTCGCACCGATGATCCCGCCCATGCAAATTGACAGCACAAACGTTGTGATCTTCCAAACATTCGACACCATCGTTTTTGTTTGGGTAAACGTCATGTCGCTCTGCGTTTGGGTCACGACTAAGAACCCCATGGTCGAAAAGACGCCAGATCGATACGACTGCGATGAAATAACCCGCCAATTTTAACAATGATTCTGCCCCCACAGTTATCACTCCATGCCAATAAGAACCCAAGTTGCACCCAAGCGAGAGCAACATAGATCGGCATTAAAGAAGACCGAGGCGATACGGCACTTAAGATATTCTGTAGGGCTAGGAATTCAGCGATTGCAAAGCCCAATGTGATTGTCGCTGCAATAAGAATTGAAGCGCCTACAGCGCGTTGCCAATCAGTCTTCGGCTGCTTCATCACTGCGGCTGCACCTACCAGATCGATGAAGATATAAAAAGCAATCGACTGCCACAGCCAAGTGACGGCCGACATAAGAAAAAGAATTGTCCAAACGCGCAAACGCAAGACTCGTTGCTTTCTGGAGCCCATCACAAATGGCAATGCAATAAACATTGCCGCGTGCCAAAGGTCAAAAGCTCCGATCACGTTAACCTCCTGTTGGCGTTGGCGTTGGTGTTGGCGTTGGTGTTGGCGTTGGTGTTGGCAAGTCACCAGGGAAATCATCATCAGGCGCATCGTCGTCGGGATCAGGCAAGGGGGCTGGCGCCGGAGGCATCCCACGAAACGGGACACGCAAAGGCGTTACATCGTGAATTCTAATATGCATAATGCTTCCTTTAATTAAGCCGTTAAGTAGACGATATAGGTACGCCTGTGCCGCGCACTTGGCAATCGTCAGACGTGTTAAGTAGACCGCCTGACACAAAGTCAGCCTCGCTGATTGCCCCGCCGTACTCGCCGGGTCCACCAGTCTTCAGGGTTACTTCATCGCCCGCCGTCCACGATCCGCTATCCTTGACAAGAATAACTGTTTGGCCGGAGATTGTGGGCGTGAACCCTGTTCGATCTTCGTTCACCTCGAAGCCGGTGACAGTGCCCGCGTCAATAGTTCCTAACGCAAAGCCGGCAGGCCCCGTAAATGATACCACCATGCGCGTTGCGTCATTCACGTCGATTGTTGCGGCAGACGGTGAAACCGGCCCGCTGTAGCCATTCGGCAAGCCAAGTGCAGTTAGCGCAGTTGCCGCGATTGCATCCGCAGCAAGTTTTGCCCCAAACGCCGCATCCGGCCCAACGTCTTGTGGATGAGTGAACGTGTCACCTTGTAAACGGTGAACGTCTAACGGAGCGCCAAGCGTATAATCATAGTTAGGCTCTTGCTCACGAAGGTTCTTGCGAGTTAAGTGTTCATCTCGATCATCGTGAACCGTAGATGCTACGTTAGAAATTATCCTGTTTGGCTCGTACTCAATAAAGTCAAAGCTGGGGTTGATACCGCCGGCAATCCCTGAACGCGGGTAATCGTCCACAACAGGGCATTGAGTTGTTGTTGTGCCATCCAAAAGTGCCGGCATGAACGCTTGCGCGTAATTCTCAACGCTCCCGCTGCTATGCCACATCTGATTCCATGTCGTCACAATCGCTCGATCTTGGCTATCGCGTCCACGAAGTTGTGCCGTGATTGCGTAAATGTCTGCCATGTTCCGATTATTAGGCGATCCACCGTTGTCGAGCATGTCGGCAATTGTCGTTCCTGACACTGACACGTCAATAATAATGATAGGTTCATTGTCGTCGTAACCTTCTGCGAGCCTGTTTGCTGCCGCAACAATGCCGGGGCTAAAAGTCTTGTAAGTTGGCGCATAATAAGTTGCGGGCAATCGAGTATAGCCGCCGGCCGTAGCAATAGATGCAAGAGACATGTAATAAGTCCGCTCGCCTACGCCTGTGTCAAATGTAACCGCACGAGTTGTTGACGCAAGATTGTCCAATTCGTTTACGTCTCGATTGAACGTATAGTCACATTGGCTTTGGCCGTTCATCAGATGCGCCGCCCCGCAAGCAATGTCTGCGTTTACATACGCCTCGACAGAGCCGATGCGAAACTCAAGACTAAATACACCCTTGGCCTCAATTGTTGCGACAACGCTGATCGTTCCGTTCTCAATTGCTGTTCCAACACTGTGCCAATTCTTTGCGACTAGCCCGTCAGACTTGCGAATAAAGCGAGCCTCAACCGGTGTTCCAGCAGTCGCCCCCTTAATCTTGAGATCGACAGGGATCGTCCCTTCGCCAGTTTGGAAATCAAGTCCGACAACGCAAGGATCAGGCACATTAACAGCCCGAAGGGATGCGGTTTCGCTTTGGCCTCGCAAAGTTGAACCAGCGCTCACAGTTCCGGCTTGCGTCAAGTTCCCGCTGTATGCCGTAGGAGCAACAAGGTTTGTCTCAAAGCCTAGATCAATGTCGCCGTTGCTATCCGTCAGTGGGAACCAAGCTCGAACCGCTTCAGGCCATTTAGTCAGAGGGTCGGCACCCTCGCCAAACTCTTGCCACTCGTTTTGTGTGCCAGGGTCTTCGATCATTAGCACACCGCCGCAAGAGCCACGAGCGTAGCCAACGCCATTTGTAAACAATCCGTTTTCTGCGTCCTGCGGAAACTGTGCAGGCCTAAAGGCTCCAATGCCAAGGCTGTTGGTAATTAGCTTGATACCCTCAAAACCTGCCGGAAGCGAGGAAGACGGGCCAGATAAATACGTCCCGTCAGCTAGATCGAGCAAATCAAGGCTTAGACTGTCACTCTCGCGTCGAGCGATAATCATCACGTTGTTAGAGAATGTTTCAGGCCAGAAAGCAGACAAAACATTCCATTCGTTACTGCTGTTATCTCTAAGAACAAGCTCAAACTTACCGGCGTCTACTGCAAGTGCACCAGAGTTTTCCGCTTCTGAAATATATGCAAGGCGGAATTGTCGGTTTGCAGTGGCAGAAATCAACCTGTCATTACCGAGCAAAACAGGGAGCCGGCGAACGCCGCGATAAATGTCACGCGGTACGTCCCAGATCACGGCAACCGCACCGTCTTGCCCTAGCAAAGGCAAGTCACCAGCAGCACTAACCTCGGTCAAGTCCTGTGCGTTGGGCAAGAACAGCCCGCCGTTGACGCCGTTGATGTCGTCGCCGTTTGCAAGTGGAAAGCGAACGCTGCCATATTTTAATGTCGTGATTTCTTGAGGTTCAACAGGCCCAACTGGCAAGCTGCCGCCCGTCGTTTCTCCGTTATCATTTGCAAGAGTAACGGAAAAGCCAATAAGTTTCCCAACATCTGCAAGAGCCACTTGGTAAGTAGAGCCCGTCCCTACAACAGCACCGTCAGCAAACCATTGTCGATTGCTAACAACGCCATTTTCAAAAGTCCCGTCAGTTCCAGAAAGAGTTTGCCCAACTTGCGGAACCCCAGAAATAACAGGTAGATGAATAAAACTAGGCAAAACAACAATTGGGCCGATAATATTTGAAACGCCAAGAGTTGAACCAAACGCGTTACTTGCAAAAACTTGAGCCTTAATCAAAGCACCAGCATCATCCGAAGTAAGCGTATATGTTTGTCCATATTGTCCGGGTATCGGATCGCCATCGCGCAGCCAAAGACGACTGGTAATAACGCCGTTCAAAACAGTTCCGTCAACAAGAGTTAGCTCGCTTTCTGGAACAGCATTTCCAGAAATTGAAGGCTGCGTAAAAAAGGAAGGGAGAGCATCAGGCTCAACTGGCAAGGAAACAGGAACAATCTTGCCGGCCGAAACACCAAGAACCTTACCCTCATAATCATCAACCGATCCAGTAAACTCCAAACCACCAAAGCTAATTGGGAGTGTCACCGATTTGCTTGCTAAATCAGAAATCATAATCACAATTTCATTTAGCTGACGGTTCAAAGTTTCAATTGGGAAAACGCCGCTCAAAGGAAAATTTGTGGTGCGTTCGATTGGGACATCTGACGCAATTACAATTTCATCGCCAGCGCCAGCGCCAGCCCCAAGCTGAATTGCACCAGTTCCATCTACGTTCTGCGTCACCGCATATTGATTTGACGTCAATGGCGATCCGCTGAGAACAATTAAATCGCCATTGCGATAAACGTCAATGTCTTCAGGCTCATAAAAAGCAAATGGAACCACAAAGTCAGTTTGGCCAGCGACAGCTACGTAGCTAATCGTGCGCGCAGTGTCCGTAATGTCGATGCTCATATTAATTCACCATCAGTTCTTGTTCACCAGAATCGTCAATTTCTTCAGCTACGCCGCGTTCAAAATCTCTGAACAGTTCTTTCCAGTAAAGAATGTTGTTCAATGGGATCGCCCGCCGCATTGCAGATGTGTAGTCTTTTGTTTCTGCTTCTTCATCTATCAGCAAACCAACCCCGCTTGCAATTGTGCCAAGGCCTGGGCCAAGCGCCTCACTTATCGCATCCATGTAATCAGGATTGCGAACAAATGGATCAAGGCCAATGGCTGATCGAGCAGAAATCTCACCAGCCGTGGCAGTCTCAACCATGGTTGGAATGTCCGAAAAGAC
>Ga0209336_10000957_pt1 | contig 14324 bp, 31 predicted proteins | sample LinPmetageLP32_FD_184042 | JGI IMG/M metagenome (GOLD analysis project Ga0209336, IMG submission 184042) | Marine viral communities from the Pacific Ocean - LP-32 (SPAdes) (version 2) | ecosystem: Environmental > Aquatic > Marine > Oceanic | place: Pacific Ocean | collected 2009-08-23 | reverse complement strand
GCAATGGGTGGCTTATGGTAGTGATAATAATTTCTTTGCTCATCTAATCTCTAATTATGAGAATAGTCCAACAAACAACGCTATTATAAACGCTATTAGTCAACAAATATACGGACTTGGCTTAGATGCATCGGATTCAAATAGAAGACCAGAGCAATACGCTAAAATGATAACAATGTTTCACAAGGACTGTGTACAAAAGCTTTGTTTTGATTTAAAGCTAATGGGTCAATGTGCAATGCAAGTAATTTACTCAAAGGACAGAAAGACTATCGCTAAAGTTGCTCATATACCAGTAGAAAACTTAAGAGCTGAGAAGTGTAATGAAAAAGGAGAGATAGAGGGCTATTTTTATTCAGATGACTGGTCTAAGGTAAAACAAAGAACAGAATTAAAGAGAATACCATCTTTTGGAAGTAGTAACGAGAATATAGAGATTATATACGTTAAGCCTTACAGAGCTGGGTACAAATATTATTCAAGTCCAGACTATACAGGTTGTTTACAATGGTGTGAGATAGAAAGCGAAGTATCAAACTTTCACTTAAACAACGTACAAGGAAGTTTCAGTCCAAATACTCTTATCCAATTTAACAACGGAACTCCGAATGCAGAAGAAAGACAAAACTTAGAAAATAGAATAGCTCAGAAGTTTACAGGAACTGGGGGCAATAAGTTTATACTTGCTTTTAACGATAACCAAGATGCAGCAGCGACTGTTGAAACATTGCCTATTAGTGATGCTCACAACACTTATGAGTATGTAAGTTCACAAGCTACTGAGAAGATAATGGTAGGTCATAGAGTTGTTTCTCCTATGCTTTATGGGATTAAAGATGCTACAGGCTTAGGAAACAATGCAGAAGAATTAAAAACTGCTTCCATATTGATGCAAAATTTAGTAATAGCCCCATTCCAACATTTATTAATAGATGCGTTTGATACAATACTAGCTTACAATCAAATTAGCTTAAAATTATACTTTAAGACACTACAACCTTTACAATTTATAGATTTAGAGAATGTAGAAGATGAAGAAACAAAAGAAGAAGAAACAGGGGTTAAATTAAGCGAACAATTACCAGACGAGGTAGGAACAGCAATAGCTGATGCCTTAATTGACTTAGGAGAAGACGAAACAGAGCTTTTAAGCGACTTTGAGGTAATAGATGAGCGTGAAGTTAACTATGAAGAAGAAGTAGGCTTAGATGAGGTTATATCAGACCTTAATAAACCACAAGAAAAGAGTACACTTGCTAAGGTATGGGAATTTGTAAGCACAGGCAAAGCAACACCTTATAGAAAGAGTGAACAAGACGGCACTAGCAAACAAACTGATGAAAAAGGTAATGAGTTTTTAGTTCGTTATAAGTATAGCCCAGAAAGAACTAAATCAACATCAAGACAGTTTTGTTCTAAAATGGTAGGAGCTAAAAAGGTTTACAGAAAAGAAGATATAGAAGCTATGGAAGAAATAGCAGTAAATGCTGGTTTTGGTAAAGGTGGCTCAAGTACTTATTCTATATGGCTATACAAAGGTGGTGCTAGATGCTCTCATAAATGGCTTAGAAAGACTTATGTAAGGAAAGATGGAGATAGAGGTTTAGGAAGTGAGATAGGAACTACACAAGCAAGGTCAAGAGGTTTTAAACCAGAGGCTAATGCTAAAAAAGTACCAGTAGCTCCTAAAGATATGGCGTATAAGGGTTATACAGCAGCTTATTGGAATAAAATAGGATTTAGGAATTAATATGGCAACAGCATTATTTATAAACAGAACGGACTTAGTTAAAAACTCTATTATTGATGGCAATGTAGATACTGATAAGTTTATACAATTTATTAAGGTGGCTCAGCAGATAGATATACAAAATTTATTAGGAACAGAGCTATATAAAAAAATTGGTGCAGATATTACTTCTGGAGCTGGTGGAGGTACTGGTTTATCTGGTAATTATCTAACTTTAGTTAATGATTACGTTCAACCAACATTAATTTGGTTCGCTCAGATGAATTACATCCCTTTCGCAGCTTATCAAATAAAAAACGGTGGAGTGTTTAAACATAGTAGCGAAACAGCACAGAATGTAGATAAGAACGAGGTTGATTATTTAGTAAGTAAAGCTAGGGAATACGCTAACTATTACTCAACAAGAATGGTAGATTATTTGTCTTTTAATGATAATTTGTTTCCAGAGTATAATAATAACAGTAACGAAGATATTAGCCCAGATACAGATACAACTTTTAACGGATGGGTTTTATGAAGTATAAAGTAAAAGAAACAAACCTTATCAAACTAAAGAAATATATTGATGAGACATTAAAAGAAGAATTAAATAAAAAGAATAAAAAAATTAAAATATGAGCTGGGGTAAAATATATGACACTACTTATTGGGGATTACCAAATGAGAACGGATGGGGAGATATTTATTATGATGATGCTTATCCAAGCCCTACACCTTTCTTTGAAGTACTAGCAGAGAATGGAGATTATTTACTTACAGAGCAAGATATTAATATAACTTTAGAATAAAATAAAAAAAAATGGCAAATAAAAAATTTAGTGAATTTACAGTAAAAACCTCGACTTCTGATGTAGACTTCGTTGTAGGTTATGACGGAACAGACAATGTTAGAATAACACCAGCTAACTTAACTGGCGGTGGTGGTGCTTCTAGCTTAAATGGTCTTACAGATTGTTTAGTAGATACCGATAGTTTATATGTTGGAGAAGTACCAGCTGGTTTAAGTGGTAATCCTCAAGCAAATACTATACTAGGAATTGATGCTGGTAATGCTTTAACGAATGGAGCTAATAACACATTAATTGGAAATGATGCTGGGAAAGGTTTTACTGGTGGAACTGCTGTTTTTGTTGGTGCTTTAGCTGGAGAGGGAACTAGTACCGCAAATGCAACTGGTTGTATAGCTATAGGTTGGTCAGCTTTACGTGCAACACGAACTGGAAATGATAATATAGCAATAGGTTTTCAAGCTGGTAGAAGTATTGGCAATGGTGCTGCAAGTAATACAATGCTAGGTGCTTTAGCTGGTTATAGTAACACTGGAAGTAATACAGTAATGGTAGGAAAAGAGGCTGGTAGAAACAATACGGCTACTGGTAGTTCATTTATTGGTTACCAAGCTGGCTACTCAAACACTTCTGGAACAACTAACACAAACTTAGGTTATCAAGCTGGTTATAGTAATACAACTGGTGCGAGTAGAGTAATGTTAGGGTATGAAGCTGGTAGAAATAACACTGGTAGCAATAATGTGTTTTTAGGTAAAGCCACTGGTAAAGGATCTGGTTCTGGCTCTCAATGTATTGCAATAGGACAAGGAGTTATGGAAACTGGTTCAGCCGCCAATAATTCTGTTTTTATAGGAAACTATATGGCAGCAAATACAACCTCTGGAGCTGACTCAACAGTCGCTATTGGTACTAATTGTTTGTCTGCAGCTGGTTATAGTGGAGAAGAAAATACAGTAGTAGGTCATCAAGCTGGTAATAATTTATCGTCTGGTAATAAGAACACTCTGATAGGAAAACAGGCTGGTAATGCCGTGACAACTGCAACACAAAATGCGTTTTTCGGATTTCAAGCTGGTTTAGCAGTAGCAACTGGTAACAATAACACTTTAATCGGAAATAGTGCTGGGTTAGCAGTAACTTCCGCAGAAAATACCTTAATTGGTACTTATGCTGGTAGAACTTTAACTAGTGGAACAACAAACACTATGCTTGGGGTTAATTATAATGGTGGTGGTGTTATAACTGGCAGCAATAATACATTATTAGGAAATAATGCAGCGGCTACTTCTACAAGTGTATCAAACGAAATTACTTTGGGTAATTCAAGCGTTACATCTTTACGTTGTGCAGTTACTTCTATTACATCTTTGTCAGACGAAAGAGATAAGTCAGAGATAAAAGATATTACTTACGGACTTGCTTTTATAGATGCTTTGCAACCAAGAGAGTTTGTTTGGAATAATAGAGCTGAAATAAAAACTGAAATTGACGAAGTCGGAAATGAAACAGAAGTAGAGTTTTATTCAGCTAACAAAGGTAAAAAAGACTTTGGTTTTATAGCTCAAGAAGTTAAAGAGTTAGATAACGATACTTTAAGATTGGTTTATGACGAAAACCCAGAGAAATTAGAGTTAAGCTATGGGAAACTAGTACCAGTATTAGTACAAGCTATAAAAGAATTAAAAGCAGAAATAGAATTATTAAAATCATAAGAAATGTATAAAAACGTAATTACAACAGAAAATACGCCAGATAGCCACAAAGAGGTTATCACTTCTCAGATACCAGACCAATTAGCACAGATAGCTGAGGACGAGAATGAAGAAGCAATTAAAGACCATTTTAAGTTTGTTTTAGCAAATGACTTTTATAAAGATGAGTTAAGCTCTGAGCAAATAGCAGAAATGGAGTCTCACTTAGATAGCGACTACCAAGACGAATACGAAGACTTACCAGAATAATTTGTATATTTACGTAATAACTTAAAAATTTAATTATGGAAATTACTAAAGAACAAATCGTAAGAGTAAATCAAGTCATTAACACGCTACCTATTGCAGTATTAGCACAGGCACAAGAAATTGTTAAAATTCTAAACGAGTCAATACCTAAAGAGGAAGACAAAGAGTAACTTATGAAAATAGGCAAATATCAGTTTAAAGACGAAGCAACCGCAGACACTAAAATAAAGGCTTTAGGTGTTGAAATAGATGAAGATGGGAACGAATACCCTACTCACAACCATAGTGTAGTTAAACTTAGACATATAACTCTTAAAGAGGGAGAATATGATTCAAATGGTTTAGAACTTAAAGCTCCAGTATTTAGTGAAAAATATCACATTGACGTTTTATGGAATGGTTTAGAAGACCATCCTTATGGTTGGAAGTCTTACGCTGTTGCAGTTGCTGACGGTAATGGAGTTCATAGTTTTTACGGAGTAGATTATCAAACAAACAAATTTTAAAATATGGTAAGATTATTAAGATATTTAGCTAATAAAATAGAGTCGTTTCAGTTTTTCTGTATAGTAAGCTGGAATAGGTTTTTAGATAGAATCAAGTTATGAATATGGATGATTTTAAATTAGGTTTATTCAATAGCATAACTTTTATGGTTAGCTTTTCTCACGTTGAAAACAGTTTAAAGATTATATTACTTCTTGCTTCTATAATTTATACATTTCAAAAGATATATGAGGGATATAAAAGAAAGAAAGACTATGAGAAAAATAAATAAAATAATAGTACACTGTACAGCTACACAAGAGGGTAAAGAAATTTCTGTTGATACTATAAGAAAATGGCACTTAAAAAGAGGTTGGTCTGATATTGGTTATCATTATGTAATTAGTTTAGATGGACTAACACAAGTTGGTAGACCTATTGAAAGACCTGGAGCTCACACGAAAGGAGAAAACAAAGATAGTATTGGTATTACATACGTCGGAGGAGTAGAAGCTGAAAGAGGAGATAATGGTAAGTGGATAGCTAAAGACACAAGAACCGATAAACAAAAAATTTCCCTTTTAAATCTACTTACAACATTAAAAAGTATTTACGGAGATGATATAACTATTCACGGACATAGAGAATTTGCAGCTAAGAGCTGCCCTTGCTTCGATGCTAATAAAGAATATTGTAATATATAGTTATGAAAAAGATTTTAAATTGGTTTACTACTGGAGTCATAAGTGAAATAGGCAAAGTTATAGACAGCTTATTCACTTCTGAGGAAGAACGTATTAAAGCTAAGAACGAAGTCTTTAAAGTATTACAGGAGCAACAAATGGAGCTTCAAAAATTACAAACAGAAATAATAGTTGCAGAAGCTAAAGGAAACTGGCTACAACGAAGCTGGAGACCTATTCTAATGCTTGCTTTTGGTTTTATAGTTATCTATGTAAAGTTCTTAGCTCCTTTATTCGGCTTTACTATTCCACCATTAGAGAATGAGTTTTGGAACTTACTACAACTCGGCATTGGTGGTTATGTGGTTGGTCGTAGTGCTGAAAAGATATCTAAAAACATCACAATCCAAAAATAAATTTTTTTATTTAAAATAAAAGATATAACTTTGAACCATTTATTATTATAATGTGTTTATAGTTTTCTAAGAAATTATATATAAATATATTTCTAAAAATATAGATAAATAAAAATCTAAATAAATAGTTAAGACATCTGAGTTTTATTCAAATGCCAAAAAAGAAAACCTTAAAATATTGGAAGACTAAGATAGATAAGGTATTTCACGAATACATAAGGCGGAGAGATGCAGACAATAATACTGGTTATTGTAACTGTATAACTTGCCAGAAACCAATACACTTCACAGAAAGCGATGGAGGACACTTTATATCAAGAGGTAGATTATCTACTCGCTATGACGAGAGAAACGTAAAAGCTCAATGCCGAAAATGTAACAGATTTGATTTTGGTCGTCAGTATGAATTTTCTTTAGCATTAGGAGAACAGTTATCAGAAGAACTACTTATAAAGTCAAGAGAAATATGTAAACGATCAGATTGTGAATGGTTAGATATATTCAACAATTATAACACTAAATTAAAAGAGATTAAAAAGCTACAAAATTTTTAAGTTACATATATAATACTTATATTTGTGTAAATAGATTTTTTTGTTTTTGTTTCAAATTTGTTTATAGAGAGCCTTTCAGAAATGGGAGGCTTTTTGTTTATAATTTGTTTATTAAGTTTTTTTTTATATATTTGTATTATTATTAATTAAAACAGAAACAAATGTATTTACAAGAACGATTGAAACCAGAGCATCAATCAAGGTTAAAAAACAAGAACTTTGAATACCCTTTAGTGGTAGAAGAAGTAAGTCAAGAGTTAGAGAGCAAAACTAAAGTAAGTGAATTATCTTACGGAGTAGTTATGAGCTTACACACACTTCTAAACAACTATGGAAGTCCTTACGAACTATTTAACGAATTATAATATGACATATTCAGAAGACATAAATAGAATAGCCAGTAATGACACTATTGATTTTTTAAATGCTCGTATTGAAGCATTACAGAAAAGAGTAGAATATTTAGAAGAACAAAACAAGTGGATAGAAAAAGAATTTAATATTAACAACTTAAACAAAAAACAATGAATAAACAAAAACTAACAGATTTGTATAAGAAATACAATCTAACAAAAGAAGACTTTTTTAAACACCAACACTACACTATTATTACAAGGCAAGGTATAGATAAGATACAAGCCTTAGAACAGATGTCTGTTAACTATGAAGTAGTAAGATGTGAACCTAACTATGCTGTATTTAAAGCAATAGCTGATAAGGATAGTAAACGTATAGAAACCTTTGGAAGTGCGTTAAAAGGAGATACTTACAAAGATGGTAATACTAACTCTTGGTACGTTGCAGAGATGGCAGAGAAAAGAGCTATGAGTAGAGCAGTTCTAAAACTCACAGGATTCTACGAATTAGGAGTCTTTGGAGAAGACGAATCAGAATCATTTAAAAAACCTACACAAATAAAAACCCTTTAATATAAATAAATATGAGTGCATTAATTAATTTTAGTTTAAATGTAGCAAAGCTACCAAAAGAGAAGTTTATTGCTGGTAAAGATGGAAACGTCTATGTAAACCTTACAATGTCAGTAAACGATGAAACAAGATACGGAAACAATACAGCTATCTATGTTAGTCAAACACAAGAAGAACGTGAGGCTAAGAAACAAAAGACTTACTTAGCAAATGGCAAAGTAGTTTGGAATAATGGAAGCATTGTAAATGCTGAAAAGCAAGAACAACCAGTGCCAGTTACTCAAGAAGCTGAGGCAGATGGACTGCCATTTTAATTTTTTCTTATAACTAAGGGGGCTTAATTGCCCCTTTTTTTATACCTTTAAGCGAAACAAAAACAAAAACAATATAATGACAGAAGAACAAACGACAGATAATATGTTAATGGAGTTGATAGCTGAGGAGTGTACAATAGACACTTCAGAGGTTATTGATTATCCTCCTAGTGCCTTGAGCTTTGGGTATTCAACAATTCAAACAAAAGGAGGAGAGTTAAAATATCCAATTTCTCTAGGGAGTTATGGTAATCTTTCAGTAGTTACAGCTCCACCTAAAAGTAAGAAAAGTTTTTATTGTTCCTTACTAGCTAGTGTTTATTTAAGTGGTGCTAATAACTTTGGAGGCAAACTTAGAGGTCATAGAGATGGTCGCTGCTTAATTCATATAGATACAGAACAAGGGCATTGGCACGCATCTAGGAGCTTTAAGCGTATTGAAGATATGAGTATAACTAAGGATGTAGGTTGTTATAAGACTTTTGCCTTAAGAACAGTAGGTTATAAAGAACGATTACAATTTATAGAATATATACTAGAAAAAAATAAAGGTAAAAATGGTCTAGTTATTCTAGATGGTGTGGCGGATATCGTTGCAGATGTTAATGATTTAATTTCTTGTAATGCTGCTGTATCTAAACTTATGCAACTATCAACCAAATTTGACTGTCATATTTTATGTGTAATACACCAGAATTTTGGAAGTTCTAAAATGACTGGTCATTTAGGTTCATTCCTTGAGAAAAAAGCAGAACTTGTTACTAGTCTAGAATTAAACACAACAAACAAAGACCTTGTAACAGTTAAGTGTATGCGAAGCAGAGGGTATCCATTTGAAACATTTAGCTTTACAATAAACGAATTTGGATTACCTTGTATTTGGGCAGACATATATGACCCATTAGAATACTATGTACCAAGAACCTTAACTAAATCAACCCTATGATAACAGTTAATAGTTTAAGTGGAGGTAAGACGTCAAGTTATATAGCAGCAAATTACCCAGCTGATTATAATGTATTTTCATTAGTAAGAACAGACGATAAAAAATGTTTGTTTCCAGACGCTAAAATAAGACAACAAGTAAGCGATAGACTAGGAACTGAGTTTATTGGCACATTAGAAGATGACATTATTATCTACACTATGTTAGATTTAGAGCAGTTTATAGGTTCTAAGATTGACTGGGTTACTGGTAAGACTTTTGATGATGTTTTAAAGACTGCTGGTACTTTACCAGACCCATTAAGGAGGTATTGCACAACACAAATGAAAATGCAACCAATGTTTGATTGGTGGCGTAAGGAACTTAATAAACCTTGTGAGTTTAGGCTTGGTTTTAGAGCAAATGAGACAAGTAGAGCTAAACGCACTACAAGCAAAGTGAACGATAATGGTTTTTTAGAAATGAAAGCAATAGTAGGAAAGCGTAAGACACAAAATAAATGGGGTTTAATAGAATGGCAAAAACCTGTTTATCCATTAATTAAAGATAATATTTATAAAGACCAAATAGAAATATTCTGGAAAGATAAAGATGTTAGGTTTGCTTGGATGAATAATTGTGTAGGTTGTTTCCATAAAAACCCATTACTTATAAGAAAGATGTGGGATAAACACCCAAATAAAATACAATGGTTCGCAGAAAAAGAAAGAATTAAACACCAAAAAGATGTTTGGTATAAAGATAAAAACTTGTCTTTTAATGATATTAAAAACTGGAAAACACAAACAGAATTATTTGACGATGACTTTAATGAATGCGACAGCGGTTACTGTGGCTTATAAAATAAAAATATGAAATCCTTAGTAGAACTCGCTTACGATAAGAAAAAAATCTTTATTAATATAGTAAAGAGCTTTGGGTGTAATTCGAGTTATGCTGAGGACATAGTACAAGAATTATTTATACAAATACATTTAGATGTAGAGAAAGGATTAGACCTTTGGTATAATGATGACATAAACACTTACTACTGTTATAAAGTTCTTAGGGGAATATATTTAAACACACACAAGAAAGAGGCTAAGTTTCTTAAGACTTACATAGAGGATATTAACGGAGAGATAAAAGAAGTAGAAGACTTAGGTATAGACGAGGTAGAATATGCTAAACAAAAAGATAACATAGATGAAATACTAAAAGAGATGTATTGGTACGACTCTAAGGTGTTTAGTTTAGTCGCTTCTGGTAAAAGTGTAGCATCATTAAGTAGAGATACTAAGATAAGTTATTACAGTCTTTACAATACTTACAGGACAGCACTTAAAAACATTAAAGATAAATTATGATGCAAACTTTTAAAAGAGATTTACAAAGAGGTAAGCATCACGAGAACATTGTATTAGATATTATTAAATATAAATATAGTAAAGCTTATATAAAAGATGGCTATTGTAAAGAGTATGATATTTACGTTCCAGAGATGAATTTTGGTGTAGAAGTTAAGTCTGATGAAAAAAGCAAGTACACTAATAATATTGTTATAGAAATTGAATTTAATTCTAAGCCATCAGCTCTAAGCACAACAAAGGCTAAGTATTGGGTTATATATGATGGATATAATTATAATTGGTTTTTAACAGAAAGAATAAAAGACTGTATAAAAGACAACAAATTAAATTACGTTCAATTCATAGGTAAGGGAGATACTAAAAGTAAAAAAGCATATTTAATAAAAAAAGATGTTTTATATAAATACAAAGAGTTATGAGATTAGGAGATTTAGTTTATTATATTACTTACTACACAGGTATAAGGTATATATGGAAAAAGATAAATCCAGACTGTGGATGTGATAAACGTAGAGATGAGTGGAACGATATAGATTTAGACTTATGGAAATAGAACACAGAGAACAATGGAAGCAGTTTAAAGCTGAGGTTAAAGGAAAACTAACAAGAGAACAATATAAGCTCTTGTGTCATCTTCATTCAGTCTACTATAAACATAAGTACACAGAGCCTTGTAGCTGCAACCCAAAAAGATTAGTTCAATGGATTAATGAAATAGATAAGATTTATGACAAAAATTAAAGACATACATAGGTGGGAGCAGTCAGTAGTAACACTACTAAACTTAGATGGTTGGACATTAAATCATACTGGAGAAGGTAGTGTAAGCTGGGATGCTGAGGGTACAACTCCAAAATCTCAAGACTGTGTTATAGAGATGAAGTTTAGGAATAAATACTATGAGACCAAGATAATAGAAAAGGCTAAGTTTGATAAACTAATAGCAACAGGAAAGGTAGCTCTGTATTTTGTAAACGACCCTAAAGGAAACTATCTATTTTGGCTAAACAACTTAAAAGACTTAGAGGTAAAGAAAATGTACTGTCCAGACACAACGCTTTGGGGAAGCAAGAAAGTTTCTAAGCCTTGTTATTTACTTAAAGAAAGTGATGCAGCTATTGTGAATATCAATGAAGAAGACACAGAGCTGGGAATATGGGATAGCTATTTTAAGATGGAAGACTAAAAAAAATAAAAAAAAGTGTTTATAATTTGTTTATAACGTTTATTATGTTGTATATTGCAATATATTAATAAAACAAAAACAATATTATGACAACTTTAAAAAACAGTACAATTTCAGAAATTATATCAAAAACATCGTTTAAGCCATACAGTTTAGCAGCAGATTTATTAATAACAGGAATGAATTGTGGCTTTAGTTTTATCTTGTCTTACAAGATGGCAAAACAATTAAGTAAATAAAAACAATAGGGGTGTAAAAACCCCTTTAATATTATGACACAATTAGACGATTTAAACCAAGAGTTAAAAGACATCGAAAGAACACTAAGAACAGAAGTTCCTAAATATGTGAAACAAAAACTACTTAAGAGAAAAGAAATAATTAGAAGTATAATTTATAACATTTACTAAAACCAAACAAAATGAAAAAGACAAAGACAGGATTACACATTGATGTAAAAGACAAAAGAATTAAAGTTTACACAGAGAAAGAACTTCAAAAGATTAGAGAGAAGGAAATGATGAGAGATGATATAGTTATAGTATTCACTCTTTCTGGATTACTTATCTGCATAGGTATTTTAATAGGTATTTCTTTATAATGACCTTACTACAAAGACAGTCTTATGTATTATGGTTTAACTTTATATCAGATAGAGTTATTAAGTGGTCTGATGCAAAACCAAAAAACAAAGACCTTAAGCATTTTATACAAGGTGTTAGTGAGATAGGACAATATGTTAACCAGCTAAATATAGAAAACAAAGTACTTGAACAAAGAGTAAGTGCTGTAAGAGATAGTAAGAACCAAACTATCTTAGAACTTAACAAACAAATAGAAGACTTAGAAAACAAATTAAAACAATATAATATATGAGTTACTTAGATTCCTATATAGATGAGCCAGACGAGTTAACGGAATGTAGAACTTGTGGAACTGAAACTAATGGAGATACTTACTGCTCTAAAAATTGCTACAATTATGACACAGAATAAAATACAACTATTAGATGGAAAGCATTACGATAGAGCAGAACTGCTTAAGCGTATGGATGATGACTCCTTTTACTATGGAGAACTAAATAAGTTAGCTCTTAGTAGTAGTAGTCTTAAACAGCTTCTATCAAGCCCAAAGACTTATAACTTTAGTTTAAAGTATGGTACTGCTGAAAGTCAACCCTTAAGAGATGGGTGGCTTTTTCATACCGCCATATTAGAACCAGAGGTATTTGCAGCACAAACCTTTATAGATGTTCAATCTAAGAACACAAAGAAGTTTAGAGAAGCTAAAGCAGAAAACCCAAGAGTATTTACCATTAAGGAGCGTGACAACGCTGACAGGCTTGTAGATGCGTTCTATCGTAACGAACACGCTAAAGAGCTAATAACTAAAGCAGAGTTTGAGATACCAGCAATAGATAACGTCTTAGGTATGCCATTTAGAGGCAAGGCAGATGTATTAGCAACTAATAGAATAGTAGACCTCAAGACAACCACAAACATAAAGGACTTTGCTTGGAGTGCTAAGAAGTATGGCTATGATGTTCAATGTTACTTATACTGTAACTTATTTAATAAAACATTTAAAGAGTTCTTCTTTTTAGCTTTAGACAAGGGATCACTTGATATTGGTATCTTTAACTGCTCAGAAGAATTTTACTATCAAGGAGAAGAAAAGGTAGAGAAAGCTATTGACTTATACAATAAGTTCTTTATAGAGGGGAACGATTTAGATAACTATTGCTTAACAGGGGAATTATGAAGATATTAAACTTATACGCTGGAATAGGAGGAAATAGAAACCTTTGGGGTGACGAACACGAAGTAACAGCAGTTGAGATAAATAGCGATATTGCAAGTGAGTACAAATACAGAAACCCAAAAGACGAAGTGATAAAAACAGATAGTCATCAATTTTTATTACATAATTACCAAGACTTTGACTTTATATGGAGCTCTCCACCTTGTCCAAGCCATTCAAGGCTTTGCTACTCGCAAAAAGAAAAGAAGTATGCAGAGATGAGTTTGTACCAACAAATAATACTACTAAAAAGCTGGAGCAAAGGATTGTGGGCTATTGAAAATGTTATACCTTATTACGACTACTTAATAGAACCCAATTCAATGATAGGCAGACACCCTTATTGGAGTAACTTTAAAATAGACCCTTTAAAAGTTAAAAATATTGACGTATCAAGAAGCACAAAACAAGAGTTGAGTGATTATTTAGGAATGCCAATACCGAGAATAAACGGAGCTCTATTGCTTAGAAATAGTGTAGAGCCTAAAGTAGGCAAGCATATTTTAGATTGTGCTTTAAGAAAATACAAGGAAGAAAACGTAAAACAAACGGAATTATTTAAATGAAAGCTAAGAAACACACACAGATACAACGAATACTAAGACTTGAGAACATAGTAGCTCAACTCTATGTAAAGGTAGAGGCACTAAAACTAATAGTAGACAAAGAAAATGAAAACAAAGAAACCAATCTGCAGGAAGATAAAAGGTAATTGGGTTAATATTACTGAATTAGGCAAAAAGAAAGATACCATAAGGTTTATACCTTGTGATGAAGAAAAGCAAACAAACTATTATAGTAGAACTAATATAAGGTCTAAGATAGCACCAACTAAAGGAAATCCACCACCTAAAAAAAGAAAAATTAACGGAAGCAAAAGATAAAACAAAATGAGTAATTTTAACAGAAATGAAGTAAAGGCATATAATTTAGGTTATAGAGTAAATGAAAATGGAGAATTAATAGGTTTAAATGGTAAATCCGTAGGGTCTTTGTGTAACGGATATTATAGGATAAAAGTTAGAGTTAAAAAAAATTCAGACAGTAAAATTAAAGATCATTATATAAATTGTTTAGTTCATAGGCTTCAAGCATATCAAAAGTATGGAGAAGATATTTATAAAAAAGGTATTGTGTGTAGGCATCTAAATGGAAATCC
>Ga0209336_10000953_pt1 | contig 14353 bp, 22 predicted proteins | sample LinPmetageLP32_FD_184042 | JGI IMG/M metagenome (GOLD analysis project Ga0209336, IMG submission 184042) | Marine viral communities from the Pacific Ocean - LP-32 (SPAdes) (version 2) | ecosystem: Environmental > Aquatic > Marine > Oceanic | place: Pacific Ocean | collected 2009-08-23 | reverse complement strand
ACACTAGACCCTTTGTCTAACAAAAAAAAAATATTATTTTGTAGAAAAACTCAAAACAATATTTTACACAATTTTATTATTAATTATTTACTAAATTTAGGGTAACCATATTAAATCTTTTTTTAAATTCATCTTATAACAAAAATAATAACAATCAAAATGTAAATTAGTTAATTCATTATCATCCCCACAAAACTTCATTCTTTTGTCGGGTATTATAAGTTGTAAATGGTTTTTAAATGGTCTTTGAAATCTCTTATATTGGAAAGTATGATTAGGCATAGTTAATATAAAAGGTTTATCTATTTCTTTTAATCTTATACATATTTCTTTTATCTTACTAAATGGTGGATTATCTATAATAATATCATATTCGGTGCTATAAGTAAAAAAATCTTTATCCTCGTGAATTATATCATAACCCATTTCTTTAAAATATTCTTTTTGCTTACCATCATTATAAAAAGGAGACCATATAATTTTATCTTTTGGTATATAATCTTTTATGTCCTCCCATATTTTTTTGGGACTGGAATGATTATCGCTCTCTTTATCTTTTGTAAAACTCATGACTAAAATATAAAAAGAAATAAAATATGAAATTTTATTATTAATTATTTACTAAATTTATTAGTCCTCATCGCTTGAACATGCTTCATGTAGACTTATTATTTCATCTTTTAGTTTTATTTCTTCTTTTAGTTCTTGATTTTCTTTATATAATTTACAATTACTTTCTATCGTTCTTTTAGCACCAAGTGTAAATGTATCATTTGCTTTTTTTAGTTCTTTATTCTGTGCTTCTAACTTTTTAATATAATTATGCATCTGCTTAAAAGCGTTAGGTACATGATCTATTGATTGACCGCTTTCTAACAAAGCTCGCAAATCAATAGTATTAGAATTAGAATAAGTATCTGTAATGGAGGACATTTTAAGAATATATAAATTATGAAAAAATCAAATCTTTTTTGAATTCAGAAAAAAAATATTAGTTTTTAGTTTTCTAAGTGTATTACACTTTTATTCTTTAGAAAATTATAATATCTAACATTCTCCCACTTTCCACCTTGTTGCTGAGCACAGCTTTTTCCAAAATCCTTATGAATAAATTTAGATGGATAATATAAATATTTTACTAAGTTTTGATTAGATACTTGTGCATCAAACATTCTAAATTTTTTACTATTTTTTAATTCATTTCTAATATATTCTGCTTGTTCCCATTTAGGTATATACAATCCCCACATACTCATAATTCTAACTCCAGCATCTTCTAATTTATTTATACCATTTTCTAAAGTAATTGTTTCTTCCCAAGTTTTATTAGTTTTTGATAATGCTTTAGCATGTTTTATTGATCCATTGAGCCATATCGGCTCATCTCCTAACTCATTAATATCTATTTCTTCAACCTGTAAGCAATCGTCTTCAAGTGCTATTACATTATTTAATTTTTCTTCTACAATTTTATCTAATAAACTTATCCAAGCCCACCATACACCTATTAGAATTTTTTTAAATCTATCTGAATGAAAATTTCTAAATATCATTTTTTCTTTAATATAATCAGGAGCATCAATATCTAACTTTCCTTTTATCCATGTATATTCATAATTTAGTCTGTTTCTTCTTTCTAATCCTATTTTATTGTCTAAACTTAAAACTAGAAAATTTATTTTTTTATCATTTTCATAAAATTTATTCATTTATATTATTTTTATATTTTTTTAATTTTTTATTTTTATCTTTTAGACTAATAATTTCTTCCTCTAATTCTTCTATCTTATCTATTGAATATTTTTGTAACTCTGAAAAACAAAATATTATTTGTTCTAAACTCATATTATATAAATTTTCATTGCTAATTTTTGGTATATTAGACATATATACATTTAGAAAAAAAAAATTAATTCTTTTTTTTAAGTGTAATACAATTAGGGTTCTTCAGTTTCAGGTTCTAATTCTAATCTTGGTGTCTTTCCTGTATGTCCTGTTTTTTCTAATCTTTCTTCTTGAATTATAGCCTCAATATTTCTCTTAATTTTACAAGAACCACAGCCTATTTCTTCGCATTTTGAGGTAAATATTACTTTTAACAGCAATCCACAGCTTCCTAAAATTGTCGCACAGAAAATCATTAATTCTTCAAGTGTAAAATCTTGGAGTTTAGTCATATATTATAAATAATTAAAAAAATTTTGATTTATTCACATCTACACCTAAAATAGGTTTTTTCTGATAACTTATACATTTTGAGCCGTCTTTAGTATCTATTTTACCTGTTGAACTAAAAAATAGATTTTTACCTTCAAACCTTGCTAACTCTTCTTTATTTAGAATACTTTTTAACTCTCTAAGCTCTCTGCCGTTTAGTGGTCGTCCTTTTGATCTTGAATATTTCATTTGTCCAGCGATTAAATTTTGATTATAATATTCATCATGTCTAAAAGGTTTATCAATTGGTCCTGTTTCTAATAATGGTTCTTTTTTCTTTTCAGATAATTCTTGAGTTACTATTTTTGATCTAGCTCTTTTATGCTCTGCTTCATTTGGTTTTTTTTCTATTCTTGTTGTTTCATTCTGTGTTATTAGAGTATCATCTTCAAAATAAGTTGGAAAAATATACCCTGATAATACCTGACCGAGTGCTACTCCTATCTGTAATCCTGAAAGTATTTGTGGAAGGTTCTGTTGAATTTCATCTAATAAACTATAATCTCTATTTAATATTTCTGCAAAATCTTCATTTATTCTAACTCTTTCTACTTGTGCATCTACAATATTATTTTCTAATGTATCAATATCATTTTCTATTAGATTAATTTCTGCTTCTAAATTATTAATTAAATCTCTGTTTCTTACATTTTCAGCTAATAGTCTGTTATTTTCAGCTAAGTTAGTTGATAATAATCTAACATTTCTTTCTAATTCTTGAGGGTTTGCATCAGGATCATCTTCTAAACCTGCTAATCGCCCTCTTGCTGTATTTAATTGTTCTAATGTTTCATAGCCTGCTTGTCTGATTTGTTGTTCTGTTAGTGTTTGTCCTCCTCTTTGTTGTTGTAATCTTTCTCTTTGTTGTTCTCTTGTAGTTATTGTATTAGCTAATTGTGTTGCTTGTTGTTCTAATCTTGCTAATAAAATATCTAATAAAATTCTATTTTGTCTTAATACTTGTCCTAAATATCCTCTATCTCTTGCTCTAAAAAAACTAAATGAAACTCCTGCTCCTATCATTCCTGTTACAGATGGGAGTATATCTTTGAATGTTTCTCTAAAACCTACATATAAAGATTGATTATTTTCATAATAATTTTGATATCCTCGTATTTCTATATTTTCTTCTAAACTTGGTTGAAATCTAGAAGTATCATGAGGTATTCCTAAGCCTGTTGCTTGTGGTCCTTCTTGATAAGTAGTAGATGGTGTTATTGTTGGTTGTGGAGGTTCTAATTCTTCTTGCTCTACTGATTGTGGTATTATTGGATTTCCTGTTACTGGGTCAGTTCTAACTGCTACAGGAGGAGCATTATTATAAGCATCTATTACATCTTGAGGCCTGACTGAACCTGCATTTAAATCACCTAATAAATTTCCTACTCCGCCTTGTCTATTTGGATTAACTAACTGACCGCCGAAGCGTTGATATACTAAAACTTCATGTGCTCGGTCGAACCTTATCTTAGTTGGATTTATAATATTATCAACTTCTTCTTGGTTTGATCCTCTACTTGCTAAATATGTAATATATTGATTTTCGGTCATTATGCTTCTTTGTCCTGTTTCTACTATAGGCACTACAAACAAAGGCTTATCTGAATAAAAATTAACTTGTTGTAATTCTTCGTTAGTTGATTCTAAATGTGGATTTTGACTAACATATTGAACTAATGCTGTATATTGATATTGACTTAAATTATAATTAGCATCTAAAATAGCTAAATAAGCTTGAAAATTAAGGTCTCCATTGATTAATAAGGCTGTATCATCTGCTAAATCGTTTTGTTGCTGAATTGTTAGACCTTGATTTCCTCTTGGTCTAAGTCCGTTTTGTGTGTCTGTTCCTATATCTGCTACTTGTCCACCTACTGCTCTTAGTTGTTGAGGGAGTTGCATTTCTATTGTAGTTGGTAATATATCTTGGTCAGGGGTTGGATTTCCTTCTTCATCTAAAACAGGTAGTATAGCTCTTCCCATTGGAGTTAGTATATAAAATGTATTTGTATTAGGTACGACATATATTTGTTCTCCTGTATATCTAGTCGTTCCAGCATAACCTCTTCTTTGATCGTAAGCCGTCATTAATGGATTATTTTGAATATATCTATATAAATTAGGGCTAATGTTAGAAGGTCTCCCATTATTATTATTACGATAATCTCTTTCTATTGTAGCATCTCTAATAATATCTGTAATTAATATTTGTGGATTATTTAGTGTATCTACATCTACTAAACTTGATAAATCAGTTGTTAGACCTAAAATATCTGTTTCTCCACGATAATAATGTCCTAAAGCTTCGTCTATCTGTCTTCTATCAAAATCATTCAAAGCCCTTGGTTGTATTTCTACTCGTGGATTAGCAAAATGTTGGTCTAAAATATCTTTTATTTGTCCTAATTGTTCTATTTCTGTTTGCTGTTGTTGTGTTAGAACTTCAATAGGGATAGGGACAGGGAGCGGGAGTTCTACTTGTCCAGATGCTCCCTCTTCTCTAATAGATGCTTGAAATCTTGTTGAGGGTGCTCCTGCTATTGGAGATGGTATTATATGTACTTGATTAATATTATCTCCGAACTGATCATATAAATATTGTATTTGGTTAGGTGCTAAGTTACTTGGTATTCCATCATGTGTATTTCTATAAACATTTTCAGCATGAAAACTATTAGATAGTGTTTGAACTTGATTATCGCTATAACCTTCATCTTGTAAACTACTAACTACATCTTGATAACTCATTTGTCCTGAAAAATAATTCACTTGTAAATCTGCTAAATGTCCGCCTTGGTCTGCTCTTAGTTGTTGTTCTCGTTGTTGGATATGTCCTACATCGTAATTTCCTGATTGTTCTCTAGGGGCTCTAACAATTCCTACTTCGTCTATTTGGTTATCATCATAAATCGTTTCAGGCATTAATATATATTATAATATTTTAAAACTTCAATAAAAATTTCTTAATAGGGTGTTCTGCTGTATAAAAAAATACATAGTCTTTTAATAATCCTGATTTGTTAGTATTTAATATGACTAAAGATTGATGCTCTACTGCATATTTATCTATTAGTTTTATTCCTTCTTTTTTATCCATTGATATACTTAAATATTCAAAAGATAACTGCTCTTTATTATAAAAATTAGATTGATTAAAAATAAAAATTAAATCTGTATTCTGTCTCATAGTTGGAGTAAACTCATTTTTAATTTGCTGGACATTTAGTATAATTGATGCTTGGCTGTGTCTCAAACAGATAAAACACCTATTAATCATCGCTTTTTGCTTAGAATTCAAAGACCCTACTATATCATCAATTATAATTAATATATGATAATTTCCTTTTGGATCATCTCTAATTAATGCTTCTTGTCTATCTAGGATAGCCTGTAAAACTTCTAAATCTAAAGTTGTATATCTATTTTTTTCAGGTATATAATCCATTCCATTTTGAGCTATATTAGCAGTTGGACTAAATAAAAAAGCATTTGTTAGTTTTCTTTTTCGAAACACATTATAAACTAAGTCTTTAGTCATGACTCCTTTTCCACTTCTTCTTTTTCCAGCAAGCACTATACTAGGATATTTAGGTATTTTATCAAAATCTAATTGATTTATCATTATTATATACAAATAATATAATAATCATAAAGTAAAATAAATTTATTGTCCGTTAGGGAGTTTAAGACCAGCTGGTAGAACAGGGTTAATAACTGGCTTGACTACATCATAAGCAATGTTAGCAGCTACAAATTTACCAGCGTCCATGAGGTTACCTTGAACTAAGACAGGGCGACCAGTAGCAACTCTTAAAAGACTAGAAACAGCAAGGGAGCGTAGAAAATTATCCATTAAAGATTTTTGATCCATTATACATTTTAAAAGATTAAAAAAGAAATTAAACCTTTTCATCTAATAAATTAGATTTTATAGTTTCACAAATTTCTAATATCTTAGGTATTCGCCCTTTTTCGTTTTCTTTTTTATAAAATTCAGGCATCTCTTTTTTTATTAGTTCTTCATTTAAAGTTTTATTTTGTTTTATTGAATCAAAAGCTAAAACTTGTAATTTTGTATTTATTAGTTCATCTTCATCAGTATCATATTCTTCTTCACTACTATCTTTAGTAGGTATTCCGTCTATTGTATTACAATTCTCTTGTAATACACTTAATCTCTTATATAAATAAATAATTTTATCTTGATAATATAAAATATTTTCATCTGACCAAACTTTATCTAAATCATCATTTAAAAAATCATCAATAATCTCAGCATTTACAAATTTATTTTCTAAACTTTTTATTTTATTTATTTCTTTTGGATTATTATTAGTGTAATCCACTATAATACTTAAAAATTTGTAAAATTTATCATTTCCCATTCTTGTTTTTAGTTTTCCATTGTTTCTATATTGTTTAGGTAGTTTTGTGCTATCATATACTCTTTTATTACTAAAATATGCATCTAAAGCATTTTTAAATAATTGTTTAGTATCATTTATATAATTTTTACTAACTTGAGATTTATTAAATAATAATTTTTTATCTATTTTATTATATGTTTCTAAATAAAATTCCTTAGTGTATTTATCAGTCATTATAATATATATATAGATAATCTTTAAGTGTATTACAATATAATTGTATTACAATATAATTGTATTACAATATACATTTTAAAAAAACATGATTTTCAAGATAATAAACTGACGGGTTACAAAAAAAAAAAACAAAAATTTTAGAAAAACAAAAAATCTATTGTAATCCTATTGTAATTAATTAAATCTGACTAATGACTTTCCATTTTCATTAATTAGGCTTAAATCATATCCTTTATATCTATTTTCAGGTAGTAATCTTTTTTTTATCAAGTTTAGAGGTCTACAGCTATGACCTACATCTGAACTAGTATATTCTCTTCTAATATAATAGTTATATTGCATATCATGCATTAGATATTTTTTTTGTTGTTGTTTCAAAATTTTCTTTTCTTTTTTATATATTTCTATTACTTTTTTATCTCTAACAGAAAAGTTTTTTATAGGTATTTCTATATTATACATAATTATATATATAATTTACTTTTTATATTTTTTATTTTGAATATTTTTGAGATGTTCCACTAACATCTTTAGATTTTAAATCTGCGATCAACATCTCATATCCAGCACCTGCTAAAGCAAAAGCAACATATTTCTGAAATTTATTCTGAATTCTTGAATCTATAATATAAAATAAACTAACATGTTCTATTACAGCTAAACTTAGGTCAGGTACATTATCAACAATTCCGTCTGTAGTATATTTAATCAATCTAGGCATCTATGAATAATAAAATATTATAATTTTAATTAATCAAAACTAACAACTACTTTTTCTTTTAATATCTTAAAACCTTTAATATCAGTTTTGTTAGATTTAGGGTGATAGCAATTACCTTTTTTCCATTTTTCTTTATTGATTTCATAGTATTTTTTTAAATATTCTTTTTTAGGTTGTTTTTCCATTTATATTAATAAATAATTTAAATATTTATCTAAATCATCTTGACTATCCTTATCATAATATTTTCTATCTATTTTACATCTAATAGTCCATAGTTTTCTATAGCATTCTTTTTTAGAACAATTCAGATCATACTTTTTCATATATTCTAAGAAACCCCTTGAACAGGTTTCACAAGGTAATCGTTTTATAAAATCTTTTATAAAATTATCATCATAATCTCTAATTAATAAAAATAAAGTATTCCACATAGCTCCGCCGTGTTCTTTCATTTTCATTTCATCTGCCATAATAAATAATATAATAATTTTTTTTATATTATTTATTCAAGTCTAAGTGTAATATCTATACTACAAATATCTCCAAAATGGTTAGCAGGTCCTGAGCTTATTAGTTCGTAATCTTGAACTATTCCATCAGTTCGAACATCTCTATAATATAAAGCAAAATTTACAGTTTTTCCTACTGACCATGTTTGAGGTCTGTTAGATATTAGTTTATATGGATATGAATGAGATAAAGTAGAATTCATAGCACTCGGCGTTGCTCCTACTTTATTAGCACGGCCTATAGGTATTAATCCTGTTACTTGTAAAGGATCATTCAAAGCTACACCGCCCATAGCATTCCCTCCATCTGCTAACTGATATAAAACACAATCTTTAGTATCTAAAAAGTCCATTTTTAAAGCAAGTGGAGCTGTAATAGTCGTATCTACTGTACCTAAACCTACATTAGCAGTAGATTTTCCAACTGATTCCTCTAATGTTTCTGATGCTATATAATATTTAACATCTTCTAAATATATATTTTGAAATTTATATTCATTAGCAAGCGTAAAAGTAGCAGCCCCCGTCGAATTTTCTCCCGTATAACTAAAAGTCAAAAGCATATTATAATATAAGCAATTATAATAATTTTTATAAAAAAATCTAAACTCTGTTTATTCAGTAATCTGTTTAATATTAACAACGCCATTTTGACCTACATTGTACGCCTTAATATCAATGAACTCAGCCATAACATTAATGGTGTGGGCAGCCGAAGTTGCTGCTAAACTAAGTTTAATTTCTAACTCTGGGTTATTTAGATTAGCAAAAGAAACTACACCATCAGCAGCAGATTTAGAATATGGATCAAAACCGAACTGGATCACTTTAACTTTAGCCATGTCTGTGTTCCCAGAACCAATTACAGCTAAGCCGTCGGTTGTATGAGTTAGTAAAGCATGACTAATACGAGAGGCTTCTTTTTGAGCTGCTGTAATATTAGCATCGCTTCCTCCATCTGTTAAAGTCATTGTTTCAATACGACCTATCTGGTTTCTTTGACCTAAAGAAAGAGGCGCTCCATTATTATATTTTTCAATTAAATCATCAACTCGATAACCATTAGTAGAACCTGATACAGCTACAGCGTCTAAACCATTATGAGCGTGTTCAATTTCATATAAAACTTGATTTCCGTCTGTTAGTCTTACTAAATCAATATCTACAAATTTATAGCGATTCCTAGCAGTTATATCACTATCTAAAGTAACCCATACATAAAGTTTAGATACTAAGCCAGAGATACTATTAAGTTTAATTTTAGTTCCTAAAGCACCTTCTGTAGTATTAGAGTTTCTAATAATAGTAGCACCTTCTCTGTAAAGACTAGTAGAAAAACCTAGTTGAGATGCTACAGATCCCGGCGAGTAGTTGCGAGCGTTATAATTCTGACGCTCATTTGGAGGGAGATCAACGCCATAGCACACTAACTCTGAAGCTGCGTAAGTAGTAGTTGAGTCATTCTCTTCATGAACTGAAGCAACATCACGATAATTAATTTCTACAAATACAGGACTGGACAAACTGGCTAGGTCGAGTGCGGTAGAAAGTTTTTCACTAAAGAAAGCATTAATAGGGATAGCATAATCAATACGACCACCCTGCGACGCTATAGCTTTACGACCAGTAACATTACCTATAGTCCCATCTTCTTCACCTAAATCACCACCTCCAGTCATAAAATCTAACAAAAGCGATTGTTCTTTATTTGCTCTATAGTAATCACTAACAAGCATAGAATCACCATCACTTCGCCATATTTCTACACCTTGATAAACAATTCTAATATCTTGAACACAGGCATAGCCTACGAATTCTGTTAGAGCAATTTCCGCACTTCCCCCAGAGTTCGCCGCTGCTCCACCATTAAAGGAGGTTTTTAAATACATTTTATTTAATAACATGTGATTAGGAAGTTGGAATTTGCAAATTTGCTGATTAGTTCCTGAAATTGAAGTTTGAGGAGTTACAACAATCTTAGATTTACTAAAAGGACAGAAATTAGTTTCTGAAGAATAATCAAAAGGATTAACTAAAGAGTTCCTTGATTTTATGCTATTGAATAAAGAACTACTTGAGTTGGCTCTGAATGTAATTTGAGGATTAGCAGACATTATATAATATAGAGCAATAAAAAAATAATTAATTAAACTACTTTTTTATTTCTCGGCGATTGCGGTTTTTTTCGTGTAATTTCTCTTAGCACTGCGTCTGTCTAACAATGCAGGATTTTGTAAAAAACTTGATAATAAAAATAAACCAGCACCTAACAAGAATATTTGTTGTATATTTCCAAATAAAAAATCACCCGCTTTTTTAGATAATTCTAAAGGCACTTCTCCAACAGGTCTTATTGTGCTAACAATAGGGTCTTCAGCAACTCCTATGCGTCCAAGTTCTCTTTTTTTTTGTTGTTCTTTTGCTTCTTGTGTAGTTTCTACAATTTCACCTTGTAAAAAATCAGTAAATCTTTGTCCTAAACTTTTCTGTTTTTCTACATAATCTTTAACATCTTCTTTATTTTCTACAATATTGTTTTGTTGTCCTTGTTGATCTTTCACAGGGTCTAAGGTTTCAGGCACTTTAGGTTCAGGGTCAGCTAATTCTTTATTTAGTTTATCTTTTGCTATTTCTTGTGCTTGTTCAGTTCTATATCTAATATTAGGAGTAAGTGGATTAGGTGGAGCTTTATTCGTTCCTGAATATAAAGTATTTGTTAAAGGTGGTCCTTCTGGTTTTATTTTTCCATAAAATTTATTATCTCCTACTAATAATTTAATCGGGGGCATTATATAATATATAATATATAAAAATGGATAAAAAACCATTAATACAAAAAATAGAGAGTTTAGAAGTAGAAGTTGCTGAACTAAAAAAAATAATTCTTGATTTTGTTATGGAATATAAAAATCATAAAATTTTTGATCAGGATAAATTTATCATGTTAGAAAAAGAAAAACTAGAAAAAAAAAAAGGTTGGTTATGGTCTTGAATTATTTTTTGTCGTTGTCGTCATATTCAAACACTAATTTTAAAAATTGTCCTGCTGAGTCTAGATTACCTCTAAACTCTGCTTGAGTAATAGGCACTATTTTATGAGAGTCTAATTTATTATAAGTTTGTAATATTCCTGCTGTTAGTCCACTTGCTCCTATTCCGTTTGTATCATCAGCAACATCTATTAACTTATATAATTCAATTGTAAATGGTTGATTAATATATAATGGACTTTTAGCGTCTTGATGTAATAATTTATACATATCTCTAAAATCTATAGTGTTAGGGTGGTCTATTGTTTTTCCTAAAGATATAAAACCTCCATTTGATTCCATAGTGTTTCCACTAATATTTCCTGAACCATCTAACAAATGAGTATTTTCATAAAAAACACTATGACCATCATTTAGAAAACTAATTCTAGCAAAAATAATAGTATTCGCCATATCACCGCCATCAATAATATTAGCTGATGATATATTAGTATAGACATGTAACAATTTTAAATATTTCATTTTAAAAGTTTTGTTTAGTCTAAATGTTTTTTTAGCTATAAGATTAGCATTGTTAACATCGTTTCCACCATCGAGATCTTGACTTCTCATACTTAATTGAAGAATAGGCATTATAATATATAAAATATTATAAAATCAATAAAAAGAAATATCATATCTTTGTCTAAGACCTCTACAATAAAACCGCTTCAACCATTTAGGGAGGTCGTCTAATCGATAACCCCAGAAAATAAATTGTTTTATTCTGTAGTAATAATATACTAATCTTCTTCCACAATAGAAGCGGTTTGCCCGTTTTTTGCTCTGTTCTGCTCTATTGTTTGAACTACTACACCACTCATGACCATTAATAATCTAAGTTGTGGAGTTAGCATTTCAACAGGTATTTCACCACTACTAACCATTTCTTTTAAAATATCAGTAATTTCTGATTTCATACTTAGTACATTATCACCTAAACCATTAAGACAATTACTATTAAAATATCCTTCAGTAGTTCTTTCAACTACTTTATTCATTAGTAAAAATATATTAAAAGCTACACTATCGGCGTGTTTCTGTTCAATTAAAGTCATCATAAGCTTATACTTCATCTTTAGACTTTCTAAACTCATATTTTTATTAATTTCTATGTTTTCTCCTATATCAGGAAACTTAGATTTTAATGTTTCTAATTGAATATATAAATCTTCTTCTGTTAGATTACTATCCACTTGAATAATCTCCTTTTTTGATTGGTCTTGCTCGTTTGGATCATCAAAAATACTCGCTATTTTTTGTTTTTTAATTGTTTCTTCTTTTTCTTCTTTTTTTTTTAGTTGTTCTCTTTTTTGCAGTCGTTTGTAAAATTTAGATTCTTCTTCGTTAAACTCTTTTATTGGTTTGTCTATGTGTTTTTTAAATTCTTTAGAGTTTTCAAACAGGGCAGCCCATTTAAAAGCCTTATTATTTTCTAATTCAGGTCTAACAACAATATCAATATTAGATTTCATTTCAAGTGCAGTCGGTTCTATAGTTTCGGCGATTTCGTTTTTTTCGTTTTCTGTGTCCATTTGTATATTAGTAGATTTTATTTTTTAAAAGAAAATATTGTATTATTTTATAATATGAAGCTAATAATAAAAAAATCTACAAAAGAAGAAAAGGACTACATGGCTATTTTTAAAGAAGGTTCTAAAATAGTAAAGACTACGCATTTCGGCGATAGTAACTTACCTCATTATACATCAGGAGCAAGTAACGAACAGAGAGAGCGATATATAGCTAGACATAAAAAAGATTTAGATACTAATGATAGTATGAGGGCGGGATATCTTAGTTTTTATATTCTTTGGGGAAATAGTAAAAGTATTAGAAAAAATATAAAAGCATTTAAAGAGAGGTTTGGATATGATTAGTTTAGTTTAAGTGTAATACACTAGAAAATAGATTTGATATTTTATTTTCTTTTTAATTGTATGGCTGGATTTACTAATAAAACTTTTAAAGATGATGATGATTATTTTACTCCTAAATATGTATGGGAAGATATAAAAGACTATATACCTAAAGATAAAGTAATATGGGAGGCTTTTTATGGAGATGGAAAAAGTGGAAGCTTTTTAAAAGAGTTGGGTTTTAATGTTATTCATCAAGAAATAGATTTTTTTGAAAATAATTTAGGAGAAATAGTTGTTAGTAATCCACCATTTACTAAAATAAAACAAATATTAGAAAGATTAAAAAAATTACAAAAACCTTTTATTCTGATTATGCCTTCATCTAAAATAAATACTCAGTATTTTAGAAAAAATTTTAAAGATGATATACAAATAATTATACCTAAAAAGAGGATTGCTTTTATTAAAAATAATAAACAAACTAAATCATGTAATTTTGATTGTTTCTATTATTGTTATAAGATGCATCTAAGTAAAGATATTATCTGGTTGGACTAATAATTAATTGTAATACAATAGAAAATAGAATTAATATTTATTTTCTTTTTGTATTTATCTAATGAAAGTTTTAGAATTATTTAGTGGAACTGGTTCAGTTGGAAAAGTATGTAAAATATTAGGATATGATTGTCTAAGTTTAGATAAAGATATGGAAGCAGATATAAAAATAGATATTATGGATTGGAACTATAAAAAATATCAACCTAAAGATTTTGATATTATTTGGGCTAGTCCTCCATGTACTTCTTATAGTCATCTTCAAAATTGCTGGCTTGGAAGAAAAAAAAAAGATGGAATATTATTCACTAAAGAAATATTAGAAGAAAATAGAAAAGAAAGCGATAAAATAGTAAAAAGAACATTAGAAATAATTGATTATTTTAAACCTGATTTATATTTTATTGAAAATCCACAGACTGGAACACTAAAAAGTAGAGATATTATGAAAGATATACCTTATTATGATGTAGATTATTGTATGTATTCTAACTGGGGCTATCAAAAAAGAACTAGAATATGGACTAATAAAGAAAATTTTAAAGCTTTAAAATGTAATGGAAATTGTGGAAATATTATTATAATACCTACAAATGGAGGGATACATAGTGGATATAAAACACCTATAAAAAGCGAAACTAGAAAAATACATAAAAGTAATATTGGAGACTCTAAAAAAATAAAAAGTAATCATAAATTATATGATAGATACAGAGTTCCTGAAAAACTAATTTTAAGTCTTTTCAACTAATAAATTTAGTAAATAATTAATAATAAAATTGTGTAAAATATTGTTTTGAGTTTTTCTACAAAATAATATTTTTTTTTTGTTAGACAAAGGGTCTAGTGT
>Ga0209336_10000951_pt1 | contig 14391 bp, 19 predicted proteins | sample LinPmetageLP32_FD_184042 | JGI IMG/M metagenome (GOLD analysis project Ga0209336, IMG submission 184042) | Marine viral communities from the Pacific Ocean - LP-32 (SPAdes) (version 2) | ecosystem: Environmental > Aquatic > Marine > Oceanic | place: Pacific Ocean | collected 2009-08-23 | reverse complement strand
TGATGTTGCAGTGGCGGGTGATGTGTTAGAACACATGACTAAGGAAGATGCCGTACAAGTGGTAAAACAAATATTGGGCGTATCTACCTACTTGTTCATTAGCATTCCTATCATACACTACCCACAGGAACCGGTTAACGGTAATCCATACGAAGCACACATCAAGGACGACTGGAGCCATGCAGAGATGATAGAGACATTCCCGCAAATAATTGCACACCACGTAGGCAGACGTGTCGGTACATATATGTTGCAAAATTAAATATTGATTATGACACGACTAGCAGTACTCACAACTTTCCCACCAAACAGGTGGACGACATACGCAAAGAGGATGATCGAAAGCCATGTGAAATTTTGGCCCGATGACGTGATGCTCTATGCTTATCATGAAGGTCCAACACCAGATTTTGATCATGCCAAAGTGAAATATATCAACATAGAAGAGGCCAATCCAGAACTAGTTAGATTCAAACAACGACACAAGGACGATCCTGTTGCCAACGGCGAGACTAAAGAGATTCCTGGAGGCGTGAGAAGAGATCCTGCCGCAGGAAAGAACGACAAAGGCAAAGGCTCATACCTGTGGGACGCTGTTAGATTTTCTCACAAAACCTTTGCTGTGGATCATGCAATCAAAACAATTGATGCAGATTACATTTTATGGCTAGACGCAGACACCTACACATTCAGACACATTACAACTGAATTTGTAACAGGATTACTACCCAGTGATAAACTAGTGAACTTCCTGGGAAGGGGAGAAAAGTATCCGGAGTGTGGATGGGTATGTTACAACAAGAGACATCCAAAGATAAAACAATTTATGAAATACTGGACTGATCTTTATGTACAGGACACAATATTTAAAGAATTAGAATGGCATGACAGTTACGTGTTTTGGCAGTGTGTAAAAAGAATCGCACCAGACGACGGTATGGACATAGGTAAAGGTGCAGGCGCAAAAGGTCACCACATATTCATTAATAGTGTATTAGGTGCTTATGTTGATCACATGAAAGGTAAGAGAAAAGTGTTGGGTAAGAGCAGTAAAAGTGACCTACGTGGTGATCGCAACGAAGATTATTGGAAGAACGTAGAAAACTATGACCCATTCAGGGGAATAAAATTTGATGCCAAGCAGGCGCAAGACATAGTCAATAAAGTTGCAAAAGGAGAACAGGGCAACTAATGAAAATAGAGATATGGCCGGAACACGGTCCTTTGAATTCTAAAGATGTATTTGCGAAATTTATCAAATCTTTACGTGCATCTGGAGAACAGGTTTGGGAAAACAAACAGGCACCTGACGCAGACGTGGCAGTCATCTGGAGTGTGTTATGGCAAGGCCGTATGCGGAAATACAAAGATATATGGGATAGATACAGGAAAGCAAATAAGCCTGTGATAGTAATCGAGGTGGGAGGCATACTAAGGAATAAAACCTGGAAGATAGGAATAAACGGTGTCAACAGAGAAGCAGATTTTGCCAATCAAGCTGTAGGTGGAGAACGTTGGAAAAAATTTAACATAGATCTAAAACCTTGGAGGCAAACAGGCAATGAAATTATTATTTGTGGACAACACACTAACAGTCATCAATGGCGGAACAATCCGCCTATGTCCACATGGTTCGAACAGCAAATATGCGAAATAAGAAAGTACACTGACAAGCCCATTATAATAAGACCACATCCTCGAAATCATATTGAAATTGACGTAGGCAAATTCAAAGATGTTAAGATAGTAGGACCACGTAGAGATAAAAATACCTATGACGATACGGATCTTGCTGAAAGATTAAAGTCAGCATGGGCTCTCGTAAGTCATTCGAGTAATCCGGCCATGACAGCGGCAATGCAAGGTATACCTGTATACGTGTCGGAGGCAAGCCTAAGTTATGACATTGGTGATACGTCATTCATGAATATTGATAAACCTCACATGCCAGATAGACAAGATTGGGCAAATAAATTGGCATACACAGAATGGTGGCCCGACGAAATTGAGGAAGGACTACCGTGGAAACGTATTAAGCATAGGCTTGAGGAGAAATATATATAATGGTGCAAACTTTCAAAGTGAACAAAAGAAACGAAGTAACCGCAATAGAGTGGCGGCAGTATACCGGAGAGGAAGTAGTAGTAAACACAATAATACGTAAAGGCAAACGCATACAAGAAAAAACTTTCTACGAGGACAAAGTAAAAGCAGTGCCTAGAGGTAATGCGTATTGCGTAGGAAATGGGCCATCACGAAAGGACTTCGACTTAAACAGATTGAAGCCACACGGACAAACTTACGGTTGCAACGCACTGTACAGAGATTTTTTGCCCGACTACATTTTCAGCGTTGATGCAAAAATGACCTCTCAGATGTGCATAGATAAAGTTGGAAATAAAACAATTCATTATGCTCCATCCTTAGAAGTAAACAGGCGACAGGCCAAAGGCATGATACACCTTATTCCAAATAATCCTCATTGGATATCAGGCAATCAAGCGTTCTGGACTGCGGCAGTGCATGGACACAAGAACATATATCTTATTGGATATGACTTCAGGGAATACGGGAAAGATCAATTCAACAATATCTATCAAGATACGCTGTGCTATGGTGAACGTCATAACGATACAATATTCGATGGATGGCTAAAGCAATTCAGAGACATGATCAAAATGAGACCTTATGTGAACTTTACTTTAGTTCATGATGATCCACCGGAGTACCTGCAGAATCTACAGACAGGAATGGATCTAGGTAACAGTCGTACTATAAGCTATGCGGAGTTAGATAAAGAATTAACACCTTGATAGGTGTAATCCTGCTAATTTAAATTTATTTTTCCACGCGAAGAAGTTGGCATTGTGGTTTGCATATGGATCCTTCACCCAGGTCATCTGGTATAGGTGCACCATCTCGTGTGCTAACGTTTCTATAAAGTCTTTCCATCTTGGAAACTTACAATGTAATTCGATGTAGTAATCAACCGGCACATGGTATGGTATAACGTTTTGATCAAATTTACCTTTTGGTGTCTTTCTGTTGTCCCAAAGGGCAACACATCTGCCCCAGTCTTTGTGAAGTTTTTTTATGTATAATGGTACTATTGGTAATCTGTTATTGAACAATCCTCTGTTAATAACTTTGAACCAATGATATACCTGTTGTTCGGTGGGCTTAAAACCAGCAATATTTTTGTGTCTTGTCAGAGTATTTTCCAACTTAACTTTCAGTTGTTTTCTAACATTTACTTTTTTACTTTTAGTTTTTTTCATGGTTGACAGTATTACCAATTATGCTATACTATATTAATAATTATCTAAAATACTATGGACAATATGCACACAGATTTGCCAAAAACAATTAACGAAGCACTCAAAATACTAGCATATAATGATTATTTTTGGTCAGATCAGTTAATGACTCAAACGAGCCGGATAAATCCACACCCAAAGGACAAAGTAACTGTGACATCATTGGCAGAATCTCAGTATCCATGGACTGAAAAACAAGCAAGATTGGCATTGGTAATATTAAAAAGGTATCTTACAAAGTTCCAAGCACACGGCATGGACATTAAAACTTTACTTGATAAACCAGTGTATGACGATGAATTTCGAGTTATTAGTTTTGACAAGAGCATTGAAAAATACACAGACGATAACAACATAGACAGAATCGAGATTAAATTTCCGTACAACAAGAAAGTTATACAATTAATAAGATGCTTGAAAGACAGGAGGGACATGCCTGCAGGTTATAGTAGCTATGATGGTGATCAAAAGAAATGGACTTTCCTACACAGTGACGTTACCGCATATTATCTAACATTGATAGCAGTAAGATATGATTTTAAATTTAGTGACGACAGTCTGTTAAATGACTACGAGGAAATCAAAAATGAAATTATGGGACACCGGAAAACAACTGCACATCTCGTAGGCGACCAAATTGTGTTGGATGACGCTCCTGAATCATTGCAAGAGTATTGGGATGCCAATTGGAAAAATAAAAATGCTTTAGAACAAGTGGACTCGCTTAAGAACTTCATGATTTCAACAAAAGGTATCAAGGTACCAGCAGATACAACAGTGGCTTACAAGATAGCACACAATAATTATCACAAGCTGTGGATAGACTCAAAGACTTTCACAAAGAACGAAGTCGTGAAAGGGCTTATGGAACTAAATTGTTTTCCTTTGTTGATGCCTGTGAGCGGTGACATCCACATGGAGGATGATGTTAATAACTTTTGGGAATGGTTGAATTGCTTCAAGGCACAAGGCATAGACATATTAAATGATTGCAGTTGGGGATTTGATGTCAAAGAACCGATTTATAAAAAAGATCTAGATCGGCATAACGACAGAACATACCTATTAGACAACCAAAAGTCGAGAGAGTTCTTTGAGAACCTGTTTGAACTACACCAGATGAGCAAACAATTTAAACAAATAAAAGATAATACCAAAATAGTATTTGTAAGAAACAGAATACCACGAGCATTAATAAAAAGCAAAATCAAAGCAAAGGCGTCTCTTGTTGCACTTGGTGGTGGTTATTATGCCACAGGCACTGACAATTTAAAAAGACTTCTTGAAAATCTTCCAAAAAAGTTGTATTATAGTGATCATCAGCCGAGCAGTTATGATTGGCATGATCATGTAATAATAAAACTTTAAAATGAGCAGTTGTAAATTAGTAATAAAAGATGAAGTGAACGTGAAGTTCGAGAACCTATCTCTAGAATGGAGAAAGAGGCTATCAAACAAATTCAAATACGAGATACCATATGCTAGACATCTTCCAGCAGTAAAGTTGGGCAGATGGGACGGTAAGGTTTCATTTTTTGGTTTGGGTGGTACCACTTACCTAAACCTAGTGGATCAAATACTTCCCATACTGGACGAAGGCGGTGTGTACATAGATGTGGAGGATCAGAGACTACAACACAACTTTGAATTCAAAGCAGTGGATAAAAAATATCTATCACACATAAAGTGGCCTGAAAATCATCCAGCGGCAGGACAGCCTATAGAATTACGAGACTATCAAGTTGAGACCATAAACAAGTTTATTGAACACCCACAAAGCATACAAGAGATAGCCACTGGTGCAGGTAAGACAATCATCACAGCGGCCTTGTGCCAATTGGTCGAACCATATGGTCGTACACTGACTATTGTTCCAAACAAGAGTCTTGTGACACAAACAGAAGAAGACTTTATTGCTTGTAATCTCGATGTAGGAGTCTACTACGGAGACAGAAAAGAGCTAGGTAGATTCAACACAATAGCAACGTGGCAGTCATTGAACGTGCTAGAAAAAAAAAGTAAAGACGAACATTCAGAAGCATTTGCAGAAGCAATAAAAGGAATCAACACAGTAATAATTGATGAAGTACACATGGCCAAAGCAGACGTACTGAAAAGATTGTTAACAGGACCATTTGCACATTGTGGCATACGTTGGGGACTTACAGGGACAGTTCCAAAAGCAGATTATGAGTTCATGGGTTTAAAATGTAGCATAGGTGACGTGTCCAACAGGATACAGGCCAGTGAACTACAAGACAAAGGTGTGCTGGCTAACTGTCATGTAAACGTTTTGCAAACACAAGATCATCCACAGTTCAAAACTTATGCTGAGGAATTGAAATGGCTGACAACAGACAAAGTTAGGATGGAGTGGGTAGCCAACACAATCAAAGACATATCAAGTTCAGGTAACACATTGATTCTAGTCGACAGAATATCTGCAGGTAAGATATTAGAAGAGCAGATCGATGAGGCAGTGTTTGTATCTGGATCAACTAAAAACACAGACAGAAAGGAACAATACGATGAAGTATCTACTGCAACAAATAAAGTTATTATCGCCACATATGGAGTTGCCTCTGTGGGTATTAATATTCCTAGGATTTTTAATCTTGTTCTCATAGAACCAGGCAAATCTTTTGTAAGGGTAATACAAAGCATAGGACGTGGAATAAGAAAGGCAGAGGACAAGGACAGTGTACAGATCTGGGATATTACCAGCAGTTGCAAGTTTGCGAAAAGACACTTGGGGGCAAGGAAAAAGTTTTACAAAGAGGCCAATTACCCGTATAATATAGAAAAGATAAATTATGAAAATCCTTACACTGGACGATAGAGCATACAGGCTAGAAAAAATACCGGAATGGGTAGATGAAAAACTTAGGTTCGCTGTGTTAGATAATTCTGATCCAAGCAATCCGGATTTCTTTTACATACCTTTAATATTTTTGGAGAGCTTCAATGCACCGGCGGCAGTCCTAGAAATTGGTCCTTACAAAATTAAGATGCCCTTAGACTGGAAAATGCTGATAGGTGAGGCAGGCCAATCAGAAATGCACGTGCTACCAATAACAAGTTTGAACGATAGAGGTTTTGATGCATTTACTTTCAACCCTTTATCAAGTCCAAAACCAGATTTCTATCCAATCGATGTGGTGGACATTTACACAGAAGTAAAATGGTACTTTCCAAAAATTAAATCTGGACAGATGTTAGCTGTTCCGTTGAATAATGGGCCTAAGCCCATGTGTGCTTACTTTGTGAAAGATATTTCAAGACAATGCGAACAGGTTGATTATGGCTCAGTCTGGTAGGAAAACAATAAAGATAGATGCCCCAATTATGATTACCGCAGACAAAATTGCTGTGTGGATGGACCAGGGAGAATGGGCCATGGATTTTTTTGATTGGCTATCAAAAGCTAAATTGAACGAGAAACTTTCAGGTTTACAACATATGAATAGTAAAATAAAATTAACTTTTGTTACAGCAAAGGACTGTACAATGTTTGGATTAAAATATGCCAGCAGAAAAAAATAGAAAATTTTTTGAACTAAGGAACGGCTTAAAAGCCGTCGACTTTAGGAACAAAGACTACTACGACAGGATAGATGACAAGGAAAAGTCTTTGTATTCACCCTACATGTTAATGAGATATGTGTCAAGCACATCAGCAAAAGATAAATTTTATGTCGAACATTATGTTGAAATGGTTAATGAATGCGTTAACAAACACTGCTTTACATTAGGCAAACACAAAAAACTACTTTGGATACTGACTGCCATGTGCGGATCATTGCAACAGCAATTTCATCCATGGATCAAACCAATGAAGCGTGTGCCAAATAAGAGTCTTAAAAAACTGCAACAGATCTATCCAACATGGAAAGAGTCGGATCTGGAAACGTTGGACAAGGTGATTACTGACAGAGAACTAGAGGAACTAATAGAAGCACATGGCCTCAACGAATAAATGTACATACTGTGGCAAGGAGTTTGCAAAGGCAAGGACGTTACAAGTACATCTATGTGAACCAAAGAGAAGATACCTGCAGAAAGATGAGAAGTGGGTTGTAAATGCTTTCATGGTGTTCCAAAGATTCTATCAAATACATCAACACAACTCTAAACCAAAAACATACGATGAATTTGTGAAGAGTGCGTACTACAATGCATTCGTCAAGTTTGGTAGATTTATTATGCATATTAATCCATTATACCCAGACAGGTACATAGACTTTGTGCTACGCTCTAAAATAAAACTTGATCACTGGGCTAGAGATGATCTCTATGAAACATATCTCATAGAGGCACTAAAGTCAGAGACAGTTGAGTCAGCACTACAAAGAAGTATAGCAACAATGATGGACTGGGCAACAGAACAAAATGCACAATGGTCCGACTACTTCAGACTTGTAAACACCAATAGAGCCGTGCAACATATACAACAAGGAAAAATTAGTCCATGGCTACTGTTAGGTTGCAGTGCAGGGAAAAGAATGTTAAAATCATTTAACGACGAGCAATTACAAATGATAGAAAGATTTATAAATCCAAGTTTCTGGCCAAGCAAGTTGAAAAGCTATCCCGCTGATCACATGTTAGTACAGGACACAGCAAGGGAGGCCAAAATTGTCTAGGATAAATTTAGAGATTGCAGACAACTTAGATTTTGAAGAAGGAGATTGTGCAATAACAATAAGGAAAAACGGATCAATTGGAAAAGTTATTGTGCCTAAGATGAACACAGAGATGTTGAACAGCGAAGGTTACAAAGCCTTACTTGACGTTGTTGAACTATTACAGCCCGGGGCAAAAGAACATTTTATAAAACACAACGAAGGTGACAAAGGGAGTGTACACTAATGCCTGACGTAGACATAGACTTTTATGACAGAGACAACACACTGAAGTTGTTCAAACACACGCCGGCGACAATGTTCAAAGATGGAAAGGCCGAGAAACACAAGACAGGAGTGTACTTCCATGCTGTGCCAGAACACCCTGTTACAGGTCATGCATCGTTGGATTACAAAAATGCAGAGGACAGAGGATACTTCAAGATAGACTGCTTGAATGTCAATATATACAAAGAAGTAAAGTCAGAACAAGAACTTGTAGAACTAATGATACAAGAGCCCGACTGGGACATGCTGAAAGATCAAAAAATTGTTGACAACCTTTTCCACTTGAACGGACATTACAACATAGTCAACAAACTGCAACCTAAGACGATAGAACAACTTGCGGCTGTACTAGCCATAATACGTCCGGCAAAAAGACAGTTAATGTACAAAGAATGGAACGACATAATCAAGGAAGTATGGATCAAACCAACAGATGGGTCATATTTCTTCAAGAAGTCACACGCAGTTGCATATGCACAGGCGATCGTAGTCCAGATGAATTTGATACAAAAGCATAAATATAGTTTTGATGCAGAATCAAAAACGTAAAATCAAAAAACGAAAAAAGAAAAAAACTACCAAACAATCAGAACCGTATGGCTATCAGCCAAACAATCCCTTGACTTTATATTATAAAAAATATATTGAAAGTGATAAAAGTTAGATAGGTTTTCTAACTAATTGGATAGTTCTTCTTTTTACCCGTTTCTTCGAAATATCAGAAAGCCTAACAGTTGGACCGTGTACTATCTCAATATCTTTAGAGTTCAAAGTAACTAAAGTTGTTCTAAAGTACTTGAATTCACCTTTGAGGAAAATGTTGATTGGCAACTTCCTGTTTGATTCGTGCCACCAAGTTTCACCACATTTTAAATATCTCATCTTATCCTGTGGAGAATACAATCTACCGTAGTCATAAAAACTTATAACGTTGGTATCTTGGTTCTGCACTATACCTACATATTCTAGATCGCCCTTTCTTATAAGGCTTAAAAATGGGAACTTGTCCCTCAACGTGTTAAAAATTTCGTTCATTCTATATCTATAAATACTGTTAAATATGTACTATGCAAACAGTTTCAAGGTATTTACTATCACAGTTGGTAATCGCCTACATAAATGGTTATCACGGAAGGAATTCAGAAGTGTACGATAGACGATTAACACTACATAGAGGGGTATCCAACCCAGTAACATTCACGTTTAAAAACGAGGATCAGAAGGCCCAGGATATTACATCTAAAACTTACGAATTCAACATGATCGATTCTGAAAGCAAAAAAGCGGTCATTACGAAGACATTGACCATACTTGATGATGGATCTACAACTAGCACTAAAGGTGATGCTAGTTGCACAATCACAGAGGGTGATCTGCTAGAACTTCATGCAAAATTCTACAACTTTGCAGTGCGAGAAGTAAAATCAGATGGTAGCAGAGAAATCACGTATTCAGACACTGGGTACGCGGCCGCGGGGACTATAGAACTGTTAGATGGAGCATACCCTGAATTTACAGCAAGTATCAATGTATCAACTTTTACTAGTGGCGGACCACTTGCATTTGTATCTGGTTCAATCGATGCACGTCCCGGGATAAACAGCAACAAGGCACTACACACGATTGCTGTGTACACGAAAAACTTCTCTGGTACTTTAAGAGTACAAGGCACTATGAGTGCTTCACCCAGTGAATCGGATTACTTTGATATTACCATGGAAGGTGCAGGATCACCTGCCAACTCATTCACTGACTCAACCACAGTTACCAATTTCAACTTCACTGGAGTTTACCATAGTGTTAGATTCAGTTGGGGCAACGACTCTGGTAACACTGGCGTGATTGACAAAATCCTATATAGACAGTAAAATATAGTTTATGAACCTGATCCAGAATACAATTCTGACTAGTCTGCCTGCGGGCAGAAAGAAAACTCCAAGCGGTTGGATAAGCTTCAACGCACCTTGCTGTGTACACAACGGCGAAACAGCAGACAAGAAAAAACGTGGAGGCATAATGACCAGCGCCGATGGCACTGTAAGTTATCATTGTTTCAACTGTGGATTCAAGGCATCTTACGTTATAGGTAGAAAACTTACATACAAGATGAGGCAGTTCATGAGTTACATAGGGATACCAGATGACACCATAAGAAAACTTGCAATAGAAGCCATGCGAGAAGAGGAAAGTGATGTCAAATATGAAAAGAAAAAATTTGTAACTTTTAATAAAAAAAATTTGCCAAAGGATACAAAGTCATTAGATATGTGGTTAGAAAAATACACGACAGGAACTTTGTCAGAAACTGAACAGAAAAGTGTTGACAATTTACTAAACTATCTTTCTAGCAGAGGGATTGGTCCCGATTGGTATGACTTCATGTACTCAGCGGACAAAGTATGGAACGTAAATCAAAGATTACTAATCCCTTTCTATTGGCGTGGCGAGGTGGTTGGATTCACTGGCAGGATATTTACGCAGTCAGACAAAGTAAAATATTTTACAGATGTACAGCCTGGATACGTGTTCAACATGGACGCACAGGATTGGACAAGGAAATTTGTGATTGTCACAGAAGGACCGTTCGATGCAATTACCATTTCTGGCGTGAGCATACTGGGATCGGAGATAAATGATACACAGCGAGAGCTCATAGATGGCCTAGGCAGACAAGTAATTGTTGTGCCAGACAGAGACGCACCGGGAGAGAAACTGATTAATCAAGCAACAGAATTTGGATGGAGCGTAGCGTTCCCAGAGTGGGAAGATGGCGTAAATGACATCGCAGAGGCGGTGCAAAAATATGGCAGGCTGTTTACAATTCAGTCAATACTAAAAACTACTGAGAAAAATAAATTAAAAATAGATCTGAAAAGGAAAATGTATGGTTAGTTTCCACATTGAACCAACAAGCAAATGCACTCTTGAATGTCCTTTGTGCGACAGAACATGGTTCTACGAAACTTTCAAAAAAAGAAACTTGCATGAAATAAACATCGACCACCTAGTAAATTTTGTAGGGGTCAATGCTGACGTGCAAATGTGTGGCAACAACGGTGATCCCATTTATCATTCTGATTTCCATAATTTATGTAAGAAGCTAAAGGATAATAATTGTAAAATAACCATAGTGACCAATGGATCATCAAAGACAAAAAAATGGTGGAAAGAGCTTAATGACTTGCTCGACCACAATGATGAGATTGTTTTTTCAATAGACGGACTCGAAGATACTAATCATCTGTACAGAAAAAACGCAAAATGGAAGTCCATAATGAATGCAGTAGATGTATTCAAGAATAGACAATGTAGAATGGAATGGAAATTTATTGTGTTCAAGCACAATCAACACCAGATCAAAGAAGCCAAAGAGTTATCCAAAAAACTTACATTTGATCAATTCAAATTAGAACACAGCGATAGGTGGCTTGGCAAGAAAGAGCTGATGCCTGACAGAGATTTTGTTGACAATTATTACCAACATCAAGAAGAGGTCCTTATCAATCCAACTTACAGCACCGGGATGAAACCCTACTGCTTAATCAAAAATCAACCAGCTAACAAACTTTATATAGACGCAGAGGGAGATTTTTATCCTTGTTGTTGGATAGGCACCTATAGATACAAGTTCAAAAGTTTGTTTTCACCAAAGGTAAATCAGTACAATATCAAAGATAATTCGCTAGATGGTATTTTGAACAATAAAGAGGTAAAAAAGTTCTTTGATTCAACAAATCAATTTACTTCTGCTCATGATTGTTGTAAAATACAGTGTGGAGTAAAAAATGGTTAACAAAGAATTAAAAGACTTGCAAACTGAAATAAAGAAACTTGCTAAAAAAATAGACGGCTTGGATACAAAACTTTCCAAACACATTGTCTTTATTGAACAAGTGTATGCACCTTTGCAAAAGAGTATTGATAAATTTAAAAGGTTTTTTAAATAATGGCTGAATATACATTCGACGTACAGAAACTTTACATAGAAATGCTGTTGGCAGATGCTGAATCATTTGCTAGGGCACAGAACATATTCAAACCTGAATCGTTTGACCGTAAACTGCAACCAATAGCCAAGTTCGTCAAAGACTACATGGACGAGTACAAGGTTATGCCGGATGTCGAGCAGGTCAATGCAAAGCATGATATCAAATTAAAAACAGCAAAAGATCTGGATCCTGCACACTTCAACTGGTTACTGGACGAGTTTGAAACATTTTCAAGGCACAAGGCGTTAGAACATGCAATACTGCAATCAGCGGACTTGCTGGAGAAAGGTGACTATGCTCCTGTGGAAGATATGGTCAAGGACGCAGTCAACGTTGGACTGACAAGAGACCTTGGTACAGACTACTTCGAGGATCCCAAAGGACGACTTGAGGCCCTCAAGGATAACAACGGACAGATCAGCACTGGCTGGCAGAACATTGACAAGAAACTATTCGGTGGTTTCAACCGAGGAGAGCTAAACATCTTTGCAGGTGGATCAGGCGCAGGTAAGAGTTTATTCTTGCAGAATCTTGCAGTGAACTGGGCACAGGCTGGTCTGAACGTTTGTTACATTTCTTTTGAATTGAGTGAGCAACTTACTGCAATGAGATTAGATGCTATGATGACTAACATTCCAACAAAGAAAGTGTTTCCAGAAATAGACAATGTTGAGATGAAGGTTAAAATGTTGAAGAAGAAGTCGGGTAACTTACAGATCAAATACTTGCCTAGTGGTAGCAATGTACTAGATGTTAGGACATATCTCAAAGAACTAGAGCTTAAAAATAAAGTGAAAATAGACTGCATACTGATCGACTACTTGGATCTCATGATGCCAAAAAGTAAAAGAATATCTCCTGCAGACTTGTTCATCAAAGACAAGTATGTGTCAGAAGAACTTAGAAATTTAGTTGTTGAGAAACAATGTGTGTTGGCAACAGCTTCACAGTTGAATAGGGCAAGTGTTGAAGAGATAGAGTTTGATCACTCTCACATATCAGGTGGCTTATCTAAGATACAAACAGCAGACAACGTGATAGGCATATTCACTAGTAGGGCAATGAAGGAGCGTGGCAGATATCAAATACAATTCATGAAGACAAGATCCAGTTCTGGTGTTGGACAAAAAGTTGATCTAGAGTTTGATGTTGACAGCCTAAGGATCAGAGACCTTGCAGATGATCCAGAATACAAACAATTTGACAAACAGAGAAGCACAATATATGACTCACTGAAACAAACATCAAAAGTTTCAGCGGGTGGTGGCACGCCAAATGATGCTAGACCAGAAGTGCCTGATCCACGTAAGGGAGATACAATAGGTAAAGTAAAAGCCACAGTGGAAGGCGGCAAACTGAGACAACTTCTAAACGAACTGCACTCAGATGAAGAACAGTAATGACATCGATTACATATATGAGAAGTTAAGTTCTCTTTATCCCGAATACGCAAATAAAAAACCCAAAGCAAAAATTTATTCAAAAGCATACACCAGCCTTATTGGTGTTATGTTATCTGCACAATCCCAAGATAAGAGGACGGCGATAGCATGTAGACAGTTGTTCTCATTGGCAAATACAGCCGAAGACATGTTGAAACTTTCACAGGAAGAGATCATAGAAGCAATTAGACCCGCGGGTCTGTTCAACGCAAAGTCAAAAAATATCCTAGCAACCAGTAAGATGTTGCTTGAAGAGTTCGATGGACGTGTACCCCAAACACAGAAGGAACTAATGACCTTGCCTGGTGTAGGTAGAAAGAGCTCCGACATCGTGATGAGATTTGTTTTTGGGGAACCTCACATAGCAGTGGACACACACGTGTTCCGGATGTTGTGGAGATTGGGTTGGGCCGATAGCCTCGATGAGGGGAAGGCATCTATCACAGTCAACAACACCACACCCGGCAAATACAAGTATGGCGCCCACATGTGGTTGATCACACATGCCAAACTGTTCTGTAAATCACGGACACCGTTGTGTGAAGAATGTGTTATCAGTTCCGCTTGTGACCACAGAGACATCACAGTTCCCAAAAGTAAATTACGCCAAAAAGTATAACCAAAATAATATACCCAGATAAATATTCCTGTCCAGAGCTTTATGCGAGAGGCGATAACAGGCAAACATAGGCATGAAAAACAAAGAACTAAACGACATAACAAGGCTATACGA
>Ga0209336_10000950_pt1 | contig 14410 bp, 8 predicted proteins | sample LinPmetageLP32_FD_184042 | JGI IMG/M metagenome (GOLD analysis project Ga0209336, IMG submission 184042) | Marine viral communities from the Pacific Ocean - LP-32 (SPAdes) (version 2) | ecosystem: Environmental > Aquatic > Marine > Oceanic | place: Pacific Ocean | collected 2009-08-23 | reverse complement strand
CAGGACCAAAGTCCATTAAAGTAAGGTTTAAACCCTCTGCCTTTTCACTGAAATTATCATAAGCCACCTCTCCAGCTTCAACTAATTGCTTTTGACTCATAACATCTACCATGCCTAAAACACCTCCAGTAGACGCATTTAAAACAGATTTCATGAAAGGATTGTTGAGAAAATCCTGAGCTCCTTCAGGTAGTATTTTACCTGCAGTATCACCTATAACTTTTTTAGTATCAGCCATTAGTTTTGGAACAGCCATCATATTAGCTGCTATATTTAAAACTCCAGCCTCTATTTGGTCTCCTGTTTCTTCAGCAAAATCATAACCTTCGCCATAAGCTCCAGGCGTAGCTCCTTTATCTAAAGCATATTTAGTAACTATATCATTAATAGCATTGTCTAGATTTACACCATCCCAAGAATCATCTTCGTAGTCTTCAAGATCTAATACTCCAATAAAATTCAAAGCTCCAGCTAAGGGCTCGTAAATTTCCCCAAGCTTATCAAGCTTAAACTCTATAGTCTCACCAACAGCTCTAGCAGCGGCTTCTGTAAACTTTAAATCAGAAAAGTCTTTAGTAAGAGCACTCCAACTAAGTTCTTTACCTTCGCCAAAACCAAAATTACCAAAAAACTTATCATCATCTCCAGCTAAAACACCTGCAACTCCCTTCTTGTCATCTTTAAGTCTTTGCTTTACGGCTTCTATTTTCTTTTTTCTTTGATCTTCTGTTTGTTTTCTTTGCTGTTCTCTAGCTTTAAAATATTCTTCTCTTTTAGAATCATCAAAATCAGAGTGGCCAAAAAGATTAGCTATAGATGCTTCTGCTATTTTACCTTCGTCGGTACTATTGTTAGCGCTAGCATTTGTCCAATCATCTGCACCTGTTTTTCTAGTGTAATAAACGCCTTTTGATTTATCGTTTGGATCTATTTCAAACTTATATTCATAACCATCGCCTCTGTCAATTGTTTGACCTGGTGGCACTGAAGATCCACTTGCCGATTCGGACCCTGTATTGTTTTCTGACTCCGAGCTCGGGTCCTTCTGGGAGTCGTTTGTCTTTACTTCTTCAACAGTAGTTTCTGTTCTGCCTTTAAACTCTTGAGCTTTAGCAAATATTTCTTCTTGAGATAATCCAGTGTCTTGTAAAGAAGTTATATATTCTATTAATGTCATTTAACTTAATTTATTATCTTGTATAAACTTTTGAGCTTTCTCCTGCTTAGCTTTTTCTAAATCAAACACAGCCGCGTCTTCTTGTACTGTTGGTAGTTTGTTTGTGATAAATTGCTTTAAATAGTTTTTAGCAAAATATTTAGCATAGTTTGATTCAAATAATTCTTTATTTTTTTGAGATAAAGGTAGTACTTCTTTATAATTCCAAGCTAAACTACCCGCGTTAGCATTTTGAGCCATTTGATCATCTTCTTCTTCGCTAGATCCTCTAGCTATAAAAACATTCCAAGCAGCAACTACACTTTGCTCTTGCTGCAAAAGACCAGCGATTTCTGCGTTTATAAAAGGTTTTGTTTTTCTAGCGATTTTATCTATATCAAATTTTAATATGTTTCTACCTTTACCCATGCCAATGTCTATGATTTCGTAATCATATGATCCATCAGTGTTTTTTAATATAAATTCATCAGCTATAGCAGCCTGTGGTATTAATTGACCATTTTCATCTGCAGAACCCTCTTCCAGCACACCGCTATCGATTAAAAGCTTTAGCATGTCTGCGTTTATATCTGGTGTTTCAGTAACTAAATCATTATTAGCTTTAATTAAAGAGCTTAAAGTGTTGCTGTTTATTATTAGAGGTTTTTCAAATAAAGGTCCTTCAAAAGTTATTTCTTGAGATCCATCTTTTAATAATTCTAAGTAAACATTATATCCTTCTGTTTTAGAAAATCCAGGCTTATTATTCATCATGCAATTAGCTACCATAAAAGAATAATCATTATTAACGTCGTAATAAGTATCATCAGTAGTAGATAACTGATCTACAACTTGCTCTATAAATTTTAAAGAATTAGCTGGAGCAGTGTCTAATCTCTCTATTTGCTTGTTTTCATAATCACAGTATTCATCTACACATTTACCTGATTGAATCGCCATTTTTAATTTAGCGTATTCTTTGCCTGTGTCTTTATATGCATTGTCTAGTATACCAAAAGTAGTATCTATATTAGCAGATACATATTCCTTGTTATAAGCTAGAGCATTGCTTTTATTAGCTTGCTGTATTGAAAGATTATATGTTATGTTTTTATTTTCCATTAGCGAATTATTATTTTTTAGAGAAAGCTCCAGCTGAAGCCATGCTGCCAACTGAACTTACAACGCCTCCTATAGCACCTGTTACTGCTGCAGTTTGATCTCTTCTAGCTTGAGCTTCTTGACCTCTCAAAGCCGCTATTTGATTTGAAACTCTATCAAGTTGCTGCATTTCTCTTTGTTCTGTAGCCCCAAAAACAAATTGTTTTCCTGAAACATCTGCTTGCTGAATTCTTTGAGCTTCTGCCATTTGCTGTGATTGAAGCCTTTGTTCTCCAGATAACCGCTGTTGATTGTTATTAGCTTCTTGTCTTTCTATATCTGCAGCAATACCTTTTTTGCTTTGAAGAGCTGCTTGAGCTAAGGCTGTTGCGCCACCAGCTGATGCGCCAGTTGCTCTTAAAGTATCTAAGGTATTAGCCAAAGCAATATCAGTTTGTTCCATCTGAATCTCAGTGGCTTTAGTAGCAACTGTTAATTTTTCAAATGGATTACTAAGCATAGCACTTAAACTAGTAACTCCTTCATAAGGGTTTATAATTTCTTGTCGGTTAGCTTCTAGTTGAGCTAATTTTTTTTCTAATTTTTTAGCTTTTCTTCTAGCTCTGCGTGCTGCTCTTCTTGCTGATCTAGAGCCAAAAATACCACTAGCAATTGAACCTGCTGCACCAACAGCACCTGCTACTACTACACTCATATTATTTGCTTTTTAATTTTAATTGTTTTTTCATGCTTTCAATACTAATATCTGGATCGTTAAAATCTTTAGCAATAACGTCACTTAAAACGTCTTCAACTTTATATTTATCTGTAGCGTGTACAGTTATCCACACGCTGTCTTCATGCATGTATATTAATCTTTTAGTTCCTGGTTTTGTTATTCCATTATAAGGCGCTTTTATTCGCTTAATACCCTCATCTGTTAATACAGATATATCACCTTTTTGTACAAAATAAGGATGTTCTTTTTTATGTATACCAGTAGAGATTATTTGTCCTTTAGGCATAAATATTTCTCTAATATATAATCCATCTGCAAACGTGTGCTTAAGTGGATTAATCGTGTTAGCTATTTTATCTTGTCCAGGTTTTTCAGGATTACCATAAGAACCTGGTAAATCTAATAGCTTATCTTCAAAGTCCATTATGAGCTCTCTAAAGCGCTCTATGTGCTCTAGTTGCTCTAATGTATACTCTTGTTTTACTAAGGAATTGCTCATTTAATTTAATTTAATTTAATATCCGTTATTCATGCTGTAAACGCTTTCTACAGAAAATAAAGATTTTTCACCTCCCACGTCTGTTACATTGTCAGTAGACATTTTAACAACAGCATAAAAACCTTTTATACCAGTTATGTTTACACCAAAATTAACTTCACCAGCGCTAGCTTGCGTAGTGTTTATTAAATTGGCAACATATTTATTTTCTTTTAAATTAAAACCAGCATAATACGTATTAGAGCTCTGGGCGTTAGGAAATCCAGTGGTAGAAATATAATTAGATCTTGAAATATATCCATTGAAAGATATTAAATCTCCAACTGTTAAATCTACTGGTTGGTCAATTACTAATTCACCTGTTGTTGTGTTGTATGAAACAACCTCTGCTCCAACAAAACCTCCAGATGGAAAATTTAAATAATTTCCTTGAAAAATACTACCAGTAATACTGCCTACATTTAAAAATATAGTAGAAGAATAGACTACATTTTGAGAAACAGTAGCGCTTGCTTCTGTTAAGATATACTCTCCTTGTGTGTAACTAAGAACTACGGCTGTATTATCTTCAGAAGAAGTAAAATTATTTAAAGAAGTATCTATAGAAATAGCTCCAGTTTCATCTGATATAAAACTATCTACTTGCCATCCATTACTACCTTCGTATCCTATTGTTTTAAATGTTTTTGAGTTAGTTGGATTTGGGTTAAACACAAAAGTAATTGAACTTACATTATCTTCATCATAGAATCTACCTCTTTTAACTTGGTTGCTATAATGTCTGAATAGTTTAGCTTTTTTATAATCTGGATTAGATGATCCATCAGGTAAAAACTGCTCATCTATTGTTTTTACAGAATAAAAATTATTTCTTAAACTAAAAACTTCGTCAGGTTCATAGTCAAAAAAGCTAACCCAACCCTGAGCTCTTTCGTCAAAATTTAATGTTAAAATTTCGCTTCTTACTCTACTTGGTGATCTTGATAATTGAGGATTTTGAATTGAAACTAAATATTCGCTTGCGTATATATCGTATGCTCCTAATATTTTACCTTTAACAGATGGGTTTGTTGAAAGCTTAAGTTTGTCTCTAAAAAAGTCTTTCATACCGTAAGATGATATTTCAGTAATACCATCATTTGATAATCTAAGAACTACATTATTGTTTCTATCTGTAAAATATTTTCTATTACCATACACGCCGAAGCTTTCAGGATTTTGAGATATTCCATACTTACCAATATACGGTTGAATTGCACCAATAACAAGATTAGAGCTTGTAACAGTTCCACCTCCTTCAGCTGAAAATATAGCATCTTTATCTATCAATGCTCTACTCACTTTGAGTTCTTGAAATATATTTAAGTTTGTATCTTCTGCATATAGCTTTTGTATACTTCCATTCGCGGGATCTAAAGCTTTAGTTATATCTTCACCAACAGAAAATACATTTGTATTATTTATACCTGTTCTTGAATTAAATATACCAGAGTATATTAACGCATTAAATCTTCTAGTTCCTATAGGCTCATCTTCTACTATATAAGCTTTTGCTCCAAAATCAACTGAAGTATTGTTATATCCTCCTTTTATTCTAGATTCTTCTATAACCCAAGTGTCATTATCATCTAAATTAGATTGAACTGGATAACCTGTTGATAAACCTGAAACCCCTAGATTAGCAGGTATACCAAAAGAACCGTTCCAAACAGGGTCACTACTGTTGTTATTTACCTTTTTCAGTAGAAAAGTATTAAAATATTTTACTTCTATTATTGCACCTGCCATATTTAATTATTACTTATTTTACACTATAATTACTATATTATAGAAAATTGAAAATTTTCTACATCATTGGGTTTATTAGGTGTAGCCATGTGTGCTCCTAAACTAGTACATATTTGATTTCCATGCTGATTGATTTGTTCTCTTTGGCCAAGGGTCACAGCTCCTTGGTCGACTGGTACTGGATTATTGTTAGAATCTAATTCATTATTCTTCCACTCTTGAGCCCATTGAAACCAATATTTTCTAAAAGCATCCCTTAAGGGTATTACCTGGTCGAAAAAAGGCCCACTTCTCCATTTTGATCCAATCCAACCACTAAAAACATACATTGCCCATACTTTTTGAATATCTTCTATGCTTGTTGTTGTGCCGCTTGTGCGGGAGTAAAACCAAGGGCTAGTTGTTGCTTTCTGTGGACCACTATACGTATATATTATTTGAGGTCCTTGTGTTGTAAAATCCCAATTTATATCTAATCCGGCTACTCCTCCCCTGTCCGGCCTATCCAGAGCATTGCTACTACTACTAGTAGACAATTCGTTGTAATAAAACTGCTTTTGGCCAGAACTGTTTACTGTTGTATACTTTATTCTAGAAGTTCTTATAGCTGGGTGACCTCCAAGAACTCTAAATCTCATTGCACTTTTTGTAATTGCTGCGTTATTATAGTTCCATCCAGGCCCATAAGTGCTGTTTCCAGTGCTAGAATCATAAGTACCTCCAACGTCTCTAAACAGCTTCATGCAACCTGTCAAAGCTAATCCAGGAGCACCTTGGCTTCCTGCTGGTAAAGCTGTGTTTTTATCTCCTTCTATTATTTCATAAGTCCAAAGATAATCAGGAGCTCCGCTATAACCTGTAACTGCTATTCTGCCGTTTATTTTTGGCGGTAATCCCCACCCATTTATTTGATCTGTAGTAAAAGGACTCCAAGGAGCATAAATATCAGTAGAAGGTGTTGGTTGTCTTTGAACTAAATGATCACCACCCGAAATAGGCGTTGTCATTGGAATAGTTATTGAATTAGGAGTACCTAATGCAGTGGCATAATCTGCCATAGAAAAACTTCCAGCTATTCCATGGCTTTGTTCCCCAGGTGTACAACAAACTTGCGCTTCTTCACTTACATTATTAAAATAACCCATCGCGTAAATATACCAACCATAATTATCACTAGACGCACCTGGGGTGTTAGAATTTATTTCAAATACAGTAGAAGGATAATACCACCATCGAGTTCTAACTGAGTCTGGCTGACAAAAGTTAGCAGCGCCGCAACCCTCTATACCATCAAAAATCGGCGGAGCAGAATCTGTCCCAGGTAAAATATATTGAGGTGGAGATCCACCGTAGGTTTCAGCAAATTCACCGTAAGCATCTACTTGGTGAAGTTTGTTCCAAAAATTTTCTGATCTAAGTTGAACATTCATTTGTACTTCTATAGTAATAAACTCAAGATTTTCTCCACCGTCTTGAATCGCAAGTCGCACGTAGTAATTACCTCCTGGAAAAAGACTAGGAAAATCAGAACTATTATTTACTAGTCTGAACCTAAGATTTCCATTAGGATTAATAGTAGGTGGTAGTATCGAAAATAAAGGGGTTGGATCTCCTCCGCTCCCTTGAAAAACAGCTTCAGGACCGTTTATAGAGCCAAGCCTTTGACGCCATATTCTAAAATTGATTTCTTGGTTTGGATTATTTACCATTTCAAGATCTCTAATCGACAACGCGATACCTCCGTCACCAGGATTTGGTGTTACTATGTTTGCTGCACCATTGTTTATATTTATTATAGCTATATCTCTAACACCTTTACTTGTTATAACTGGAACAGGATCAAGGTATGGAACAGCAGGCGTGGCCCCAGGCCCATATGTTATATTTGAAAGTGGGCTTTCATTTAAAGCTTCAACTGTAAAAAACTCTGGAACTATATTGCGTAAATTAGCCGTTCTTGTTACAAAGTTTTCTTGACCATCTACTACTATTCTAAAATTAAAAGTAAACTGCCTTAAGCCTTCATTTTCATTGTAAAAATAATAAATATTATCAAAATAATTTATAGCACCAGAAACTGGTCCACCTAAAATGCTTGGAGTTGTTTGAGATGTTGTTTGTATTTGCCAAGGTCCAACACCAGAGGAGTTAGTTTGTAGATTAACTAATCTAAAATAGTCCGCATCTTCTCCATTAACATTTTGACCTAGTTGATTTGTTATCGCTGGAGCTCCATTTGGCGCGTTTAATTCTAATGTATCATTTAGCCCTAACAAAATTGTTTGACCAAAATTATCAACTACTTGAAAAGGCGCTGCTAATATACGACCATCTTGAGCTAAGCCTTCATCAAAATTAGGGTTCCATGATATATTTGATCCAGAAGGATTGCTTTGATTATTTAGTACAGATTCGTTTAAATCTGATATCAAACCTGATGTAGATGTTTCCCAAAATATATCTATAGCACTTTCCACTGGTTCTGTTTCAGCTATAGCAAGATATTGCAAACCAGGTCTAGTTAATTCAAAAGGAGGAACAGAAGAATTTCCTTTTGTAGGAGTAAAAAATATTTTAATGTTATTAGGTAGGTTTACCACTACAGCGTTGCCACTAGAATTTACTAAACCTACTTCCATTGTTCCAGCAGCAGCAGGCGCACCACCTACAGGCGTATTATTACCAACATATGTTTCAGATGGTATACCAACGCCAGTTACTAAATAGTTTACTAAAGAATTTAAAGTAGTAAGAACACTTGTAGCTGCGGAAACTGAAGTTATTGTTATAGTGCTTGAAGGTGTAGAGTTTTGTAGAGACTCACCGCCTGCAGGTAAATAGTTAGAACTAGCTAGTTGACCAATTTTAAATTCTGTGCTTAGTCTAGCAATCAATGGGTTCGATTCTAAAGAATAAAACTGAGGAAATAAATTTTGCAGCGGTGGATTAAGAGGATCAAAGTCAAATAAATCATTAATAGTAGATATAACAGAAACAGTGTCTGTAGTTCTTTGTGGGTAATATTGAGTATTAGAAGCTCCTATATTAGTAGATGAAACTAATGTAGTTGTGTTTTGTACTCTACCAATTAATTGAACTGAACTTCTAAATTGTTTTTGATCTGGTCCAACCTCTGTTAAATCTCTAGGTACTTTATTTATATTGTCGTTTATAAGAACAGCGTGTGAAGTTTGACCTACTTCTAGGGTTGTATCATTAGGATACGACGCCATTATACCGGGTAAGTAAACATTGTAATAATCTTGCTGGGTTTGCTTAACTACAATTTTATATGAATACCAGCCAAGAGGGTTATAATCTACACTAGTTATATCGCTATTATATAGATTATCATTTGGTATAGGAGCATTCATTAATATTTTTAATGAATTTCCAGGCCAAGATGTTTGAGTAACTCCCGCGTTTATATATGGAGAAAATAAAGTAGATCCAGCATATTCTACGCCATCTACTATAATAGATGTTTCGTTATTAGATAAAATAACACTAGACTGTCTACCATATCTATCAGAAAGGACGAAACCTATTTGGTAATTTCTATTTGTTTTAACAGAACTATTAGGATATTCTATTTTAGTAACAGAGTTTTCCGTATCAGATCCAGGCTCTGCTATAACAGTCACAGTTCCAGCTGGGAATGTTACAGCGTTTGAAAGAGTTATAGTAGAAGCACCTGGTTGATTTGAAGTAGCGCTAGTTACTTGAGTGCCTGTTGGTATATTAACACCATAATCATTACATGTTACATAGTAACCTGTCCACAAACCACTGCCTCCTACTTTGGCAATAATAACATTTATTGGATCACCCGCAGCGTAAGTTGCAGCGCCGGCAATATAAGTAAAAGCAGCATCATTAAGATTAAAATCTGCTTTTTGTGTAGAGGCAACATTGTAGTTTAAAGAATCTGGTGGATTTATTTTGTTTTGAAAATTACCATATATAACTCTATTTCCAGCTACTTCTTGAGCTTGAGCTCTAACTGGTATTTTATCATACACTCTAATTAAATTACTTTCTGGTAAAGTTTTAGTTGGCTTTGTAGATCTATATTCATAATTAAAGCTGGTAATATCACCAATAATAATAGGAGAATTATCGTCTAATTGAGCAACGGTTTTATTAACTTTTATAATTCCGGCTACTGGATTACTAGGATCTGTAGGTGTAAACTCTGTTATTTGAGTTTTACCAATTTCAAAGCCAGGACCATTAACAATATTACCAACTGTTATACCTCCTTGAATATTTTTTATAGATATAGCAGCGCCAGCCGCTCCAGGCGTTTGTGCTCCATCTACTTCGCAAATACAAGATTGATTTGTTATTTTATCTACAGGTAATGTTTCAACAACTCTCACAGCTATACCATCTGATTCTTTATAAAGTATATCAATTTCTTTTATTTTTAAAGCTGTTTGTAGGTCATAATTGTTAAAAGGAAGAGGTATTTTTAAATCAATACTATTAATTTTATTTTCCATAAAATAAACAATAGTACTTCTATACGCCTCATCTTGGTCGTTTTTAGCTTGACTTCCTTTTTGAGTAAGATTATTAGGATCTACAAACATAAAATAGCCATCTTGTTTTGGTATAAAAGCTATTTGAGTAAAAGGAGAAAATATAGAATATGTATTATCTTGAAATTTATATCTATAAGCAAATCTAACAAATCTATCTTCAAGATAATCTGGATCACCTGAAAAAGTAGGATCAAAATAAGGGTTGGCGTTAAAAACAAGTTTTTGATTTTCTTGAATTGTTATAGAACCACTTAGCGTTATATCAAAATCACCAACACCAGCCGGTGTACCAACATTGCTCACTGTTTGACCTGTGTCAGTAAGAGCAAAATTACCACCCGGTATGTTATTTTGAATAAAAACTCTAGAGGCTGTTGTATATGGATTACCAGTACCAATATTTATTTCACCTATTACGTTGTCAACTGGTATTGTGTTTGAAGTTAAAGTTCCAGCAGTTGCAGACAAAGCACTGCCTCCGTTAGGTAAAAACAAACTACTAACATCTTTCATTGTAGTTTCGTAAGAAGTTGCTGAACCTAAAACACTTGATTGATAAAGCTCTATTGCTTCAAAAGGATTGTATTTAGCTACAGATATTTGATCTTCAGTCGTGTAATATGTTGGGTTTGTGTTTTGAGAATTTGAATTAGCTAAAATTGTATTTATTACTCTTGGTTGATTTCTGTTGTCTGTAAAAAATAACAAATCTTCTAACACGTTAACACCAGTTATTAAGTTTGTTTGAGAAAAATTAAGAAACGCACCTTGTACTAAAATAGTAGACTGGTTGGTCAATGTGTTTGTAGATATTATAAAGTTTTTAGCCGCAGGTTCATATTCTCCTTGTCCTAAATTTAAATTAGGGTTTTCATCTGTATAGTTTGTAAAAAATAAATAAGCAACACTGTTTAGTTCATCTGAAAAACTACCAATGCAAACTATATTTAAAAACCCAGTTAACGCACTATAGTCTACAATATTAACATTTCCAAGAGTGTTTTCTAAATTACCAACTTTAGATCCTTCTGATTTACTTACTTGAACATTTCTAGCATCTCTATATTCACCTTCAGGTAGTAAACGAGCGTCCAAGTCTTTATTCATCTTGGACTTTAAAAAAGTATTTTGAACTTTAGCCATTAAATTTTAGTGTTTTATCCATTTAGATTTACCTCTCATCACTTGAATTATTTCGTCAAGTTTAATATTAGATAGTCTTATTTTAGCATTTCTAAGTTTAGCACTTCTATCTCTTTTCAATCGCATCACGTCGTTTGCATTTTGGTTAGCTCTAACAGATACTATGTTATATAATATAGAAGCATATAAAGCGTCTTCTGCTAATTTAGGTACTTTAGAGTCAACGTCATAGGCTAGGCCATCAGATATGTATTCTAAGACAATTATTTTGTCTACAAGATTACTAGAAAAAGAAATTTTACCTTCTCTGTAGTTACAATTAAACCAACCATTTCGCTGAGCATATTGAGGCAATATACCGTACTGTTGACCATAAAAAATATCAGTTCCAAATCCGTAAAAATTAGCCCAATAAGCATAGTCGTCTAAATTATTAAAAAACTCTTGGCTAATTATTTTAGTATTTGCTTTTTTCCACCTGTCTTCAGTAATAGAAGTTCCTTCTATATTTGAACCAAAATTATCTTGAATAGGTAAGCCAGTTGCGTCTTGCACTGGATTGTTATACGGACTAGTTGTAAGATTGTTTGCTGGATATATGGGCATTTTTACTCCTAATCTATCAATATAACAAACGCTTACATAGTTTACATAGTCTTGAGGTAAAACTATGTTTAAACTGTGTGGTACTGTTAATTCTTGAGAGTGTATGCTTTTAAGAGTATCATAGCTAAACTCTTGTAAAGATCTTTTGGCAAAAAATAATACATCTGATTTTTTAGCTGATTGAAGTATTTTTCCATCACCCACGTAACCAACCATAAAGTTGTCACACACGTCGCTTAAGCTTAGATATTCGTAGCCACCATAATTTTCTTCTACAGTTTCACCAAAAGCGTCAAATCCAGTTCCCGCAGCAGAGTCTCCATAATTGCCGCCACTTAAAGTTTTTAATTGAACTACTAAATAAGTTCCTTGAGTAAGAGACACTGGAGCTGCAATAGTTCCTAAAGATATTGTATCATTACTGACTCTATAAGCAGTTGTATATTCTGTAAAACTATCTGGTAATCCAGTTGTGCTTGTATATATTTTAAAATTATTTAAAGCATAGTTAGTAATTGTCGGATCAAAAGAACCAAAAACTAAATTAGTTTCAAAAGATGTTTTAAAATCAGTCTGACCAGTAGCGTTTTCTACTACAAACACTTGAGCGCCTTGATAGTATTGTTGATTTGTTTCTGTTACTAAACTCATTTATTTAAGATTTTTCGTTAGCTTCCACTTGAGCAACCTCTTGAGAGGCAACGTCTATTATAGTGGGATCATTTATTATTACACCTGCGTATTTTAATATGCGAGTTATAATATTAGTTTGTTCAGAGTTATGTAAAGTAAAATTAACAGAACCAGACGAATTAGCTATATATTGGCCTTGAATACCTAACCTGTAAAACCAAACAGGGTTTGTTGGACTTACAATGCAGTTCATTTCAACACTAGTTGGTAATGGAAATATTTTAAAATAAGGATCAAATCCTGGCACTAAAACACCACTGTCGGTATACGCTAAAGGATATTTTTCAGTTGGCGCTGTTAATTTAGATCTTATAATTTTATTGTATTCAGACTTAGAAACAAGCTGAGTTATATAATTACCGCCAGATGTAGAGGCGCTAGAACTATAAGAAGAACTTTGGGAACTAGAAGAATTATATGTAGAAAGTATTTCACCCACCCAATACACTTGAAATAACATTTCTCCAGCAGGTGGAGTATTTTGGCTGTATGACCATCCATCTTGATCTGTGTCATAAGTCAAAGGTAAATCTTTTACAAATGGAGAGATTTTTTCTTCTTGATTTTTAAAAATATTAAAATACTGAGTATCGTTTTGTGTGTTGTTTTGATTTTGACGGTTTAATTGATTACCATCTGGAAAATATGATTCAAATATTTCCAACTGTACTTGCTGAGCCAAATTATTAAACTCAGCTGGAGTAATATAACCTCTTTGCTCTTTATTTAATATCTGCAAGACTGTTTGATATACCGTATTTACATTTACCATATTAATTTTTTATTTATACTATAAAGGCGGCCGAAACCGCCTATGTTATAGTATCACTTGTTTTTATAGTTTTTTATCTATAGATTTATAGATTTCAACACCTTCATCTGTTTTTAAGAAAGCAGCGAATGCTGAGTAAGGATTTTCGTCAAAAGGTACATTCATTAATTTTCTACCATTTGACCCCCACGTAAATGTTCTTTGATCACCTGATAAGTTTATTATACCAGCTTCTGAAGCTCTAATAGCTATATTTCTTAATTGAACATTGTCATCATTAGCTAAGTTTATGAACAATTGAGGATTAGATCTTGCAAATAAGCGAACATCTCTTTTTAGTTCTTTAGAACTCATTTCATTTACTTTAGAACCAATTTCAACTCTTAGTATAGCTTCTATTTGGTCTATTTCCATTACTCTAGCAGCATTTAAAGCGTCAATTTGAAGATCTAAAAGATCTAAATCATCAGCAGCTTCTTCAACAGCACTAAACTCTTCGTATACTCTACCTTTTAAAGGGTGATACAAAGAAAGTAATTTTTGTAAATTTTGTTGCTGCTTTTTTACTTTTAAAGTACCTTCTTTAAATCTAATATGACCCATAGTGCACTCGCCTTTTTGCTCATCTACAAAGGGTGAGTCTTGATTAGTGGCATATCTTAACTCTCTTTGTGAACCACTTTTTTCATCAAAATAAAGTAGAGAGTGTTTTCTTGTATGTTTTCCAGGTATCGTAAGAGTTAAAGGAGATTTTTTTCCTTTTAAATAGTAAACTCTATCTTTAATTTCCCACGTTGGTTTTGTGGGTTTAGGAGCAGTTTTCACCGCAACCTCTTGAGGTGCAACCTCAATAGTTTCTGCTGTAGCTTTTTTAGCCATAATATAATAAAATTAAATAGTTATAAAAATAATACCCCGCCCTAAGACGGGGATATTATTAAGTTTGAATCATTATTAGATTCCTTTGAATAATACAAAGTTATTAGCAGCTTGCACAACTAAACATCTTTCAGATAGGAAGTTTACTTCCATAGCATCTAAAGTAGATGTAAATGCTCCGCCAGCAGAACCAGTCAACCAAGACTTCATACGACGATCATCAGCTTGTGAAGCTCTATAACGAACGTGTAAGAAAGGTCTACGGATGTTAGTTCCTAATACTTGATCGTATACAGTTGATGTTCCAGCAGGTACTAATACACCTTCAATAGAGTTTATTCCATCTATAGCGCCACGAGTTGAAGCATCATTTAAGTATTTCCAATCAGTTTTGTAGAAATCGTAAGATCCTCTACGGAAACCACTAAATCCAAGATTTAATGCCATTTCCTCAGAGTTTTCAAATAAACCAAATGCAGTACCACCG
>Ga0209336_10000949_pt1 | contig 14419 bp, 32 predicted proteins | sample LinPmetageLP32_FD_184042 | JGI IMG/M metagenome (GOLD analysis project Ga0209336, IMG submission 184042) | Marine viral communities from the Pacific Ocean - LP-32 (SPAdes) (version 2) | ecosystem: Environmental > Aquatic > Marine > Oceanic | place: Pacific Ocean | collected 2009-08-23 | reverse complement strand
AACGTATCGGACTAATTGCGTCACCTTCTTCACAAAGTAATACTCCTGTTCCAACAGCAAGGTCTAAAAATGATTCGTGTACTTCTTGTGCAAAGTTTGAGTTCTGTAACACTTCAAAGACATACTCTGTTACGTCTTCCAAGTCTGAGTTTACATTTTCTCTGCTTTCTTTTGGCACTTCAGAACCAGCCATAAAGTCAGCCCATCTTGCAAAGTTTGGAACCATTCCAGCTTGCAGTCTTGAAGCAAACTCTTGTACACCAACGACTGCTGTTTCATCAAATATCTTATCATCTCTTCTTTGACCAGCAGATTCTTGATAAAAGCTTTCTCTTTGTGGCAAAGCATACTCATAACATTCTTCAAACAAGTCTACCCAGTTCTGTCTTACTGTTCTTGCTCTTTCATACTTTGAAAGTATTGTCTTAACTTTGTCATCAGTCGCTACATTTAAGGACTCTGTTGTGCTGTAAGTAATCATTTGTAAAACCCTATCCCTCCAGATTCACCAGAGATTAGTGAGCGTCTACCAACTTTACCACCCTGTACTTTAGATTGAAACATCTCAGCTTTCATCTTTTCTGCTTCTGTTTTTGCTTTAGCTTCTGCTTGAGCCTTTTCAACTTCTGGGTCTACCTTTGGCTCTGGCATAACCATTTGAGGTCTTCTAAAAAAACACATTGTTATCTCCTATAGTCTTGCCCACATACCTTGTCGTCTAGGTTTTGGTTTTCTTTTAAATACATCATAATCTTTTTTAGCATTAAAAACTTGCATTGGCTTCTGATTATTTATTAATTGTCTACCTTCACCAGCACCCAACATAAGATATTGTAAAGCATCATGTATATGTGAATACATATTTTTATCTGGTTTGTCACTATATCTTTCACCAGATACTTGTACCCTTCTATATTGATACCCACCTTCAAACCCTTTAATAATAGTTCTGCACCTATAATCAACTAACATTCCAGACTTACCTTCTACCATATTTGTTAAGGCTTTGTTGACTGCTTCCGTTCTGAGCGTGACGTCGTTTGATGACGCTGGGAGTGCTTTGAGTCCACAACCTCTAAGGATTTGGAATGGCGTTGACTCGTCCGTCTGCGCCCTGAAGTCACCAGATGGGTCGCCATAGATAAGGGCATCTTGGGAAGCATACTTTGTTGCTAACTCCTGTCTAATTAATTCTGCAAACCTTACAATCCCCATATCAAATGCAACTATCTCGGATTGTAATAACCATCTACCTCTTACCTTTTGACCAAATACACACGCTGGTGTCAAGCCAAAATCTATTCCAACATATACTGGTAGACCTGTTGCAACATTAATTTCTTCTTTAGATACGTGAACATCACTTGCAAACATTTGATAAACTGGTTTACCTTCTTGAATTGTTCCCAACTTATTCATTACATATACATCAATCCAAGATTTTGTTTTACCTTTTACTGTATTAGAGTAATAGCTTTTAATAAGGTTAGATACATTCTCTGCTTTTGGATTAGGTCTGTAATCATTTACGCTTCCGTCTTCCAGTTTCTTTTCAAGCATACCACTAGGCTGTGTCCAGAACTTCCAGTTGTCTGGCTTGACTAACATTCTTATTTCTTCTTTTGGTATGTGGTCTGGAGCTGGAACTTCACCAGACATTATTGACCACCAGTGGTCTTCTTCTGGTGCGTTGGTGTCACATATAACCCCTGACCAACTTGGACCACCTTCACGCATTGAAGGGTATCGACCAACACGCATAGTACAAGCATCAATAATAGACTTGGGCAACTCACGAGCTTCATTAATCCATACCCCTGTAAGTTCGAGCGATAGTAATTTTTTAACGTCCTCTGGTCTATCAAGTGCAAGAAATAAGACTTCAAGTTCAACTTCACCTTTCTTAATAAAATGAGTATAAGGAACCTCCCAACGAAAGTTTCCCCAAGCATTTTCTGGAAACCAGTCTAGCCACGTTTTGATTGTCGTCGTTCTGAGCTGAGGGTTGGTATTTCTAATAATCGCCCACCGTGATTTACGAACACCCTTTTCGTTTTTCTTTTGTTCCAATGCTCGTCTGAAGACTTCGACACAACACGCCACCGACTTTCCACTTCCAACTGGACCACGTAGACCTCTGAAGAATGAGTCATCTTTCATAAACTCCTTTATTGTTACGCCATCTGGCTTATACTTAAAGGTTGTCAATATTGTTGTCCTTGCCTACCTTCAATAATTTTTCTACTGTCGCAGGACCCAGCACAGCGATAAACTTATCTGCTTCTCTATCGGTTATAAATTCTTTTGGGTAGTGCTGGAAGTTTACTTTCTTAACAATAGTTCTTAGCATACGTCTTTCATTAGGCTTTAAAATATGTAAAAAATCACTCATTAAAACTTTGGCTTACCAGCCGATAATCCTAGTTGAGCTTTAACTCTTGCATTGTTTTGTTTGTTCTTTTTTAACTGAGCATCACCAGCGTTCTTCCACCAGCTTCCAGCATTAGATATATTTTTTGCCAAACCACCTATTAAAGTATTTGTTGTAGCTGTGTTACTACCTCCACCAAAAGACTGACCTATGCCACCAGCATTACCAAGAATCTTTCTTGCTGTTAGTTTACCACCTCCAAAAGAACTGTATAATTTTTTAAGTCCTCTCAACAATGTAAAATCTGAAGTAGGTTTACTTATCTTTGGAACAAGACCAATAGATGTATTTATATTTGTAGTACCATCTTTGCTTCCAGTTATAGGTGTAAGTTTTGTTCTAGTAACTTTAGGTGTAAAAACCTTTTCAACAGCTGGACCAGCATTAGGTATCCCACCAGTTTTACTTGCAAGTTGACTTAGCCTTGTTGATTGACCACCAGATTTAAAAAGTGTTAAAGGTTGTCCACTATACACAGGACCAGTTAATGGTGTAGTTGGTCTTCTTGGTGTAAGAGCTGTTGTTGTTTTTGTTCCACTAGGGTCTATTTGTCTAACAGCCATAGTAGAACTTCCAGCTTTAGGTTTGCTTACTGGTGTTGGAACATTTGATACTGTTCTTGGACGACCTTGACTTGTTACACTACTACCAACAGTTATCTTCCTGTCTTGTTCGTTCTTACTAACAATCTTTCCTGTGGCTTTCTCAGTTGTTAATAATGTCTTGCCACTATCAAGCTTACGTCCAGCAAGTACAGTTGCTTGACCAGAATCAATCTTCTTCTGCATATCTGTTTTAGGTGCTGTTACCTTCATACCAAATATAGTAACTGGTTTCTTTTTCTTCTTAACTGGAAGAACTACTTTAGGAATCGTTACATTTCTTTCTTGGTCTTTCTTATTAGCTCTTTCTTGACCAGCATCAACTGACCTAAGATTACTTTGACCACCACCACCAAATCTTCCGTATGCCATTACAATTCTCCTTTAAATAATAATCAAGCCTTAGCAGAAAAAAATATTATAGGCAAATAAAAAAACCCCCTAGCCAATACGCTAACTAGGGGAGTTGGGAGTCGAAGGAATAACAATATAAAAAAAATAATATTATACACCAAACCTATCAAGCAAATAATATAATGTAAAGCCATAAATTGTAAGGAAGATTCTTAAACGGACTTTGTGGAAAATAATCTGAGTGCTAGAGATGTGACCCAAACACTCGGTCGAGTTTTGTCCCCCCCTCGCATATCTAAAGATATGTGCAAGGGTGTGCGACACAACACCGACGTGAGTGTTCAACGAACGGAGGACAACGAATACTAACTCGGGTATCCTCACGCGTGGTCTGCGCGTGGGAGGATTAGTCGAGTCAAGCTTCGGCACCTAGCAAGCCTATGCCCTGAGCTTAGCTCAGGTCTATATTCACGCGGATATCTCCTGCGTGAATATGCATATGCTTGTCTGGTGCCTTGAAACCAGCTCGGTCTAGTATGTCCTTGCTCGCTTCGAGCTGGACATACTCGGATTTAGCGTCGCCTGACAGCGACACAATCCTACTGAGTGCTTTCGTAGCACTCATACCAAGCTGTTCTTGTACTTGCGACATCATGTATGCTTTGACATGAGGTTGCTTCAAAGCCTTGCTGGCACTTACTCTGCCAGCTTCACCTTTGGCATAACCAGCTTCTTGAGAAGCTTGGGTTATGCTACACCCAGTTGCTACGAGTGTATCAACTAGGGCAACCTGTCTTTGTGTTAACTGCTGTGTCATCTTCGGATAATCTATAGCGTTCGTTAGCTAACTGTCAAATCTTTTCTAACGAAAAGTGCAATCGGAGATTGCGTACCTTTACTCTGACTAAATGGCTAGGCGAGGGGGTAAACCAATCAAGCCACTACCCAGCTAAGCTGGGTTATCGTGGAAGATTGATTGATTACCTTGTTTCGCCTATCCATTACCAACGCAGTCTAATTGATTAGCCGAGCAAAGCTCTGGCTAATTAGTCTTAGTATGTCATCATTAGCTTCTAAAGAGATTGCACAGCTTTAGCTGGCAATGCTCTTCAGAGTCTTGCTATGATGATGCGTTGACGTCAGAGCAAAGGTTGCGTGCTATTCAATCTCGCACGAATTAGTCCGAGAGCAGACACCAGAGGTGTCGCTAGCTCGAGCTAATTCTGTCGGTGATTGGAACTAAAGGTCGTGCATACAAAACTCTCACGAGTTTCACGCTCGCACGACTACGCACGCTAGTGCTGTAGTGGTAGAGCTTTCTCACAAAGCTATGCTTTGGCTTCTTAGCCACGCTTGGTTGCTTCTCGGCAACAAGCGCTGCTAAGAATGAGAAACCTACAAGGGGAACGAAGTATATAACAACAATGATTGTCATTGATTATATGCAATCATCATATAAACCACACTAAGGTATGGTTTATTGTAGTGAATGATAAGATGATTCCATCTCGTCCATAGGAAGAGATGAACTAATCTTATGATGTTATTAAGTAGATGATGAATACATCACTACCACAGCTAAGAGCTGAACCATCAAGGAACAAGTCCGAAAACAATAGAACTATCCTACTCACAAAGCTAAAGCTTTGCTCTGGCAAAGAGTCGGATAGTTAGATTCTTTCCGACAAGGGGTCTTGCACATCTAAGCTTGGTCCAGCGTGGCTGGACAAGTCTCTTTTGTGCAAGGCGTACGACCCACTTGTTCTTGACAGTTCATTCGCTGTGGGGGTGATAGCAGTATAATGACAATAATGTTGTTATATAACGATTCAATTAAATGGAGAATCAAATGACTAAATCAAAAATTACAACAGTAGCAGAACTTAACAAAAAGTACCAATACAAATGGGCTGACCTTAAGACTCCTTTCTCAGCACAGACTGAGAAAGCTATCGACGTCGTTGTCGAAGAGCTTGTAGGATTGATACCTCAATCCTGTTACAAGCCGAACGACGAAGATAGGCTTAAGGATAACGTCAGCTTGAGATATAAGCTAGGTTATAGATGCTCACAAGCTGACAATGGTCTTGATACTGTAATTCAGAAGTTCAATGACTGGGGTAAGGCAATATGCCAAGACCTTGAAGAAGGTCTCAACCCCAAAGAATATGTGCTGGACGTACACGATAGTATGCGAGGTATGTGTGAGTTGAGTGAGATAACCAACGAGATTGAGCAACGAGTTTGGTTGCGAGTCATCAAAGATGAAGGCTGGACGAAAGCTGGCTACCAGAAATGGTGTGACGAAAGAAGACGTCCAGAGCTTGATGACGGCAAGGATACGACTAGCGTAGCTAGTCAGCGATTCGCTAAGAAGTAAGCGAATTGCAAGGGGAGCTTCGGCTCCCCTTTTTCGTGTCTAACTTGCGACACGACGAATTGCCACGCTGAGCGTGGTAGTTATGCCGTTGATGAAGCGTCCTTACGAGAGCTGTACGAATGACACAGTTAACAGATGATATGATTGATGACGTGGTAATCTATGGGGAGGTAGGGAGTTCCAGATGAAAGAGTCGAAAAATTTATTTATTATTAAGATGGTAAATCGCAATACCAAATTGAAAACCCTAGTCAATGCTAAATGCACAGCTCATTCGAGCTGGCATTGACAAGTCTTTCCTAATTTAGTAAGCTATCTGTATTACAATGGAGGTAAGTTATGAAGATAGATAGAATAATAGATGAGATAAAAGAGTATATTATAGAAGCAGTAAAGTTAATATTACTATGTGCTATACTCTATATAATATTTATTTACTTGTACGCTTTTTTCGGTGTACCATTAACTTAAACTAAACCTGAGGAGGTTGGAATGTATAATATAAATATCGAAACAGATAAGTTTTATCTGCTATTTACAGATGACCCTAATGACCCACACTTAGAACACGTGCCAGTCAGTAAGTATATTCAACAACACAATGCAGATAATATGTACGAGTTAGGTGGTGAAAGATTTATAATCTTTACAGACCACGCGTTAGCTGTATCTGTTCTTAATAACTTTAGAAATAGAGGAGTCAAGGAATGAGTCCTACTTATAAATCAAATACTGGTTACCAATGCACAGAATGTAAAGCTTGGTATAAGCCAGACGAAATGTCTTCTCAAAATCCTGATGTCTGTTTTGACTGCGACCCTACAGTCGAAGGAGATAGTCAGCCCTCTTGGGAACAAGAGTGGGAAGACTTTGGGGAAGTCTATGATGACGACCCTACTTACATATAAACATTAACAACTAGGAAAGGTCAAAAATTGGGTGATTTAAGTCGCTAATGAATATTACATCTAGTAGTTGGGGGATAAGGTAGGGTATTATCCCCCATTTAAATTAATTATAATTGCAGTACGAGGAGGTACAAATGCAACGCATAGAAACAAGTGTAAATGTTTTCAATCCAACATCAGTGGCAATAGTTATAAGTCCAACAGACGACGTAATTAGTATAAGGTTTAAATGCAAAGAACCTAATAGTAGTTACAACCACGAACTAACTATCTCTACCTTTCTTCATACAAGTAAAGAAGGTGATAGAAAGCTTCCAATCTTTACAGTTCAAGATATTAGCAAAGACTATGAGCTAGTTCCTATCGCAGACTTTACTGAAACAATACGTAATGCATTGGTCAAATCAAATAAAAAATGGGGGAAAAAATATGCCAAGTAAACAGCAACAGATTGTCGAAGAGATAATCAAGAACCTAGAATCAGGTGTTGCGAGTGCCAGTGGGTGGGAAGCCCCCTGGCATGGAGCAGTTACGCCACCAAGAAATGTTGTGAGTAACATAGAGTTTAGTGGTGGCAATGCAATGTGGCTGTGGTTTGCATCACAGATGTATAACTATTCTTGTAATGATTGGGCGACAATCAAACAATGGAATAGTGTAGGTGGTAAACTTAAGAAAGGTAGTAAGGCTGGACTACAGTTTGCTATCCGTCCATACATAAAGACTGATGAAGAGACTGGAGATAAATATGCTGGTGGTTTCTCAGCCTATCCAGTATGGAACAAAGACCAAGTGGAAAACTTGCCAGAGAAATATATCGACAAGCCAGAGGTTGAGCTTCAGTTTACAGCTAACCAAGACATAGATGTTTTCTTAAAGAGCTGTGATATCAAAACTAAACACAGCGATACACGCAGAGCATACTATAGAATCAGTGAAGATGCTGTTCATTTACCAGAAACCAAATGGTTCAAGTCAACCAATGGTTACTACAGTACAATGTTCCATGAATATATACACGCAACAGGAGCAAAGCACAGGCTAGACAGAGATGGTATCACACAAAAGATTCGTAATGAAGATGTGTATGCCAGAGAAGAATTAGTTGCAGAGCTTGGTGCTTCATTCCTATGTGCAAAGTTTGGTATCTATAGTGAACGTCAATCAGATACAGTAAAGTATCTAAAGTCTTGGATAAAGATATTAAAAGAAAAGCCAAGTGTATTATGGAGTGCAAGTTCAGATGCACAAAAAGCCGTTGATTATCTTATGCAAAGTGTACCAGTACAAGAGACTGCTGTGTATTCATCAAACATATTATATGAAGACTATCAACATCACACATCAAACGTCAATTATAGGAGGGCAGTATGATTATTGATGACGAATGCAAGAAAGATATCTTTGACTACATTAGAAGGTTCAGAGACAGAGGTGAGTACAATGTACTACAAGTCAGACCTTTTCTTGAAGATGACTTTGAACTTGATAGATTTACAGCCAGAGATTTGATAATAGAGTATATGCAAAATCCAAACTGGGGAGCAGATAATGTATAGAAAACATACACCAACTGAGATAGTTGATAAGGTAAAGTACAACTTGATACGAGACATTGGAACTCTATGGGGTTGTGATACTATAACTAACAAGGGTGAATCTAAAAGTAAAACACCATCAAACATTGAGTTTCAAATCAAATTAAATTTACTAGTCGACATAATAAATATGGAGGTTGTCAACAATGTCAAGTAAGGAAAAAAGAAAGGGAACCTATCACGAAAACTGGTGGGTTTCTTTATTCAAAGAATGGCGTTGGTCTGCAAGAAGACAACCATTAAGTGGTATCTTAAAAGATTTTCCCAATGACATAGAGTTATGGGTGCCAGACAATACAGAAGAAGCTAAAGCAAATCATAAAACAATTAAGTTAATATGCGAATCAAAGTACAGAGCAAAAGGTTTCGCTTTGATATCATCATATCTTGGTAAGAAATCTGGTGTTGATATGATGCTATTAAAAGAAAAGAATAGTGAAGCGTACTTATGTTTCAATATAAAGAACGAAAAAATTAAGAAACTTCTTGGAATAGAATCAATATGATTTGTATGGTTTGTCTTAAAGCACCAGCTACAGTACAAAATACTTACAGATATTACTGTGATAAATGTGCTATCAAAGCTTTAAAAGATAAGCCAGCTCATCAACGTCCCAAGTTTAAAAAAATAAAAAGAGGGTAGAAATGGAGATAACTACCCTCTTAAATATTAATTATAGTTACATTCTGAGGAGGAATGTAACCTCAATATACTTTAAGTAAATGTTCAATCAAGCTTTTTTTGAGGAGATAATAATGAGTAATGTAATGTTAAAGAATTATTCTTGGGCGTTGAAGCTAGCAACCAAACAGCCGAGCGAAACGCTACAAGAATTAGAAGGTAAGTTAGAGGGTGTACTGGACCATCTTGAAAGGGATTGGCAACCACGCAGTACTGAGTATGGGTTCGACCCAATACACAGAGGTTATGTAATCAAATCAAATAGTAGGGGGAAGTTACTGCAAGCATTAGACTTAGCAAAAAAATCTTTACAACCTTTATCATTTGAAGATGCACAAAAACAATTACGAGTTTTGTATTCTGTCCAAGCTCGTGTTGGCGAAAACATATCTGTCGAAAAGAAAGCCAAACAAATGGCTCTCTTACTTGGTGATATACCAGCAGATTTGCTTGTGTATGCTGTCAAGACTAATGCTAAACAGCAAAAGTTCTGGGCAACTTATGCAGAACTATGGGAGTTAGTAGTCTTTAAGTTAGAAATAAGGCAAAGCCTACTAAAAACTATAGAAAATAAACTAAATAACTTGTAATGTAATACATAATTTAGTATAACTTAGTAAACAATCTGAGGAGATTATCGTGAATAAAAATAAATATAGTATCGGTGGGTCTGACGTTAACAGACTACTCAATGGTAACTGGTATGAGTTGTTCTTAGAAAAAACTGGAGCAAAAGAACGAGAAGATTTATCTGACGTACTACCAGTACAACTTGGTATAGCAACAGAACAATTTAATCTTGATTGGTTTCGTGACCATACACCAGACACATTATGGAATGGTAGAGAGTTAGAGAAGGAAGCTCTTTATAATACACACGGACATAAATTAAATGGTGTACAACTACACGGACATACAGATGGTTTGATAATGCGACCACGTTATCCAAAGGAAGTAGTCAACAGACATAATCTTGGTCCAATAACAGAAGCAGAAAAGTATGAAGCTGTACACTCTGTCATTGAATGTAAACATACAAATGCATTTAGTAATATGAGTAAAGTATCTGATTATTATATGGGTCAGATGCAACTGTATATGTTTCTTACACGAACAGATGCTTGTTACTTATCTGTTATCTTTGGCAACAGCAAATATGAGTATGTCAAAGTAGGTTGGAGTCAAAACTATTTTGATAAGATATGGGTTTACATTAAAGAGTTTTGGGAATGTTTGCAGAATGATGAAGCACCAACAAACTTTGAAGTAATGAAACCATCATCAGACTTAGTACCTATTGATGATAGAGTTAAAAGAAATATGTCACACGACAATGAGTTTATGCATATGGCACACGAGTACAAGCGTACTTACTATGATGCAAAAACAAATGCAGATGCTAAAAAGTTTCTTACATCTAATGTGACAGACAATGACAGAGAGTTATATTGTGACCTACTCGCTGTCAGCGTATCTAAAACTGGTCGCAAAACAATTAAAATTACTGAGGAGTAATCGTATGTTATCACAAAAAGCACAAGTGCTAGCGCATTTAAAAGAGTATAAATCTATAACAAGTTGGGAAGCTATCCGACAGTACCAAGCTACACGATTATCAGCTATCATATTTGATTTAAAAGATGATGGTTATGATATCGTAATGACACCAGAACATTCTGATAATGGTAAGAAGTGGTGGGGTCGGTATAACTATTTAGGGAGAGTGAACAATGGCGAATAAAGTACCAGCAAAAGTTTCTAGTATCTTAAAAGATATAGGAGAAACACCAGCAACAGCTTTGTGGGATTGTCACGGAACATATGTTGTATATCACAAGGCATTAGAAAAAATTGCTGACCATTTAAATATAAAGTTTGATGACCCAGTTGTTATTGAAACTGATATCAAGAATAAATGTATTGCAATAATGGTAAGAGGTTATCATAAAAATGCTGTGGCTTGGTCTATTGGCGAAGCTTCACCATACAATAATAAGAATAGTTACCCTTATGCTATGGCAGAAAAACGTGCCAAAGATAGGGTAATCCTAAAGCTTGTCGGTATATCTGGTGATGTATATTCCTCAGAAGAAAGCGACGAGTTCAAATCATCTAATCCAAATAGGAGATAATATGGAAAAAGATTATAATGCAAAACCAGAATATCGTGAAGGAGAACACGGCAAAGCAAGTTGTTTCAAACCATTCGATAAACAAAAGTTTATCAAGAGTGGCAAAGGCTGGCTTGAAGATACACAACATAGGTATGTTCTTATTGAGGATACAAGTGGTGGTGGTAAAAAATATATAGAAGTCTATCAAAAGGTTGGCACTATCTTTGTTAATGACAAGCGAGAAGAAGGTAGTAAACAACCACACTACACTGGTAAAACTATTGATGACAAGTTGCGTATAGCTGGGTGGATTAACTCTAGCGAAAAGGGTGTGAACATTTCTTTAAGCTGGACAGAAGCTAGAAGTATGGACACGTTAGATGACGAGGTTCCGTTTGGTAAAGAGCTTGACACTATGGCAAAAGATGAAGCTAAGAAAGATGGGAAGGAGGTAGAGTATGATTGGTAAAAAAGAAACTGCTATTCCAATTAGTTATAAGTTTGAAGGCGAGTCTGCATTGCAGATTCGTGAGATACGTGAGTATATAAATAAAAATTTATTAACTGACTTGTCATTAGCACAAGTTTTGAAGCATATTATAAATAGATATTATGTTGAAAATTTAAAAACTAAAAACTAAAGTTATGAAGGGTGCTTGTGTATTTTAAACTTTAACTTTATTTGAAGTAGATATCTATACAATGGTAAGGCAAGTACCCTTCGCCAACACAGAGGAGGTTTGTATGGCGAGTAATAAAGGTAGCACTTGGGATAAAGGTTGGTTCCAAAAGCTAAAGGAAAAGAATACTAATCACAAAGGGTTTGAAGATGACCCACGTGCAGAAGAGTTTGATAAACACGGACGTGTATTTAATAACTACGGAACAGAAGAGCCTAAAGTAAAAGCTTGGATTGGCGACGAATCTGTTAAAGCTAGAAAGCGTGCGCCCAAACATTTGTTTAGGAAGAAGTACTAATGGTTGTTTACGACTTTACTAAAATGCCAGAAAGAATAACCTATCTTAAATTGGGTTGCCATATTTTTGCTAAAGTAAGTGGGGAGTGGTATAAGTCAATTATAACTAACGATAAAATTATTTATTTAATAGGAGGTAATCGTGTCGCTAGACCAGAACATAAAGAAGAAAAGAGGTAGACCACCTAAAAAAAAAGAGTCTATCTTGTTAAAGAAGAAAGTAAAAACTGCGTTAAAGACTACAGAGTTATCTACTTCAGCTCGCAATCAAACCAGTATCCCTTTTTTCGTGTGGCTAAATGCCAAGATTAAGATTTTAACAGGAAAGTTTAGGAAAACGGCTTGATATAAAGACACTCAGAGGGGTGGAATGATACCTTCTAGTATGATTGTACCCCTCAAATATCAAGTAATAACTGTCGTAACTCTGGTCCACGAGATTTAACTTGACCCCACCAACGGCTTTGTTCCATCTCTAACCCAGCAGTTTTAAAATCTTTTTTCTCTATTGCGTCCCAAAACTTTACAAATTTTGAGAATCTATTCCAACCCATATTGAATTGCATAGATAATAATACAACTTGTGCTGAGTCTGGAAGCTCTCGCCATATAGGTTTATGTTTGTCCAGCTCTTGTGAATGTTTTTCTAAATCTCTACCAAGAATAAAGTCTGCTGTTTCTTGGTCAATGCCTTCGGCAAGGTTGTGTCCGTATCCGATTGTCCATACACCAACTGTATCTTTATACATATCAAGGCGACAGCCTTCGTGTTTCTTTATAACATCAATCAAATTTGTCATATGGATAATCTCCTTTTGGTGTATCAAAAGTGTATGTGTACTTACCATTGTCATCTATATCTGTACACATAATATAATTTTTATGTAAAGGGCATTTGTCCATCCATTCATAAAACTCTTCTGGCATAAAATATTCCATATCATTAATTTGTTTAATGGTTTTTATGGTTGGAAATTTTTTTTTAAATTCTTCTGTAAGTTTCATTTTATTTTCTCCAATACTCTATCTATCTTTTCTTCTAGTCTATTAATAGATACAGTTACATCATCTCTCTTTGCGTAATCTTCTCTTGTTTTATTTAATAGAATGTCTATACGCTTTACTTCTCTTGATTGACTGCCAAGAAACCAACCACCACCCATAACAATTAATGCAATCAAACCATCAATGATATGTACTAGGTCCATAAGTTATTTCCTTTGTGCATCATAAGAATCAGAAAGATATTCTTGATAAAGAGATAAAAGATAACCACCCCATTTTTCTTTTGACGCTGGTATCTCTATGCTTGGGTCTTTTTCATACGCCCATTTCTCAAAACCAGTATCAAGACGACCAATATTTTTTAACAAAGTTTTTCTTGGTGTTTTGATTTTCTTTTTCATTACCTATATCCTTTAGTTTTCTTTGCTATCTTCTTTGGCTGTTTAGAAAACTGTTTACCTTTGCGTGTGTCTTCTCTTTTCTTGCGTGAGGTGCGTTGATACTCAGCGTCCGATAAAGATTTTATTGCACTGGTTGGTAGGTATCTTTCGCCAGTAGCTTTAGAACCTTGAGTGCTAGGCTTACCAGATTTAGTACGCCACTTTTGTTTACCCCAATCAAGTAAACTTTTTTGAGGTGCTTTCATTACTTACCAACTTTACTTTGTGCTAGCTTGTGAGCTTTACCAAATGACATACCAGATTTCATTTTAGTTTTCATCAAGTCCATATGCTTTTTACTATGGTGTTTAGAATGTTTTTCTAAAGTTATTTTCTGTCTGTCAGTTAATCCAATTAAAGATTTCACCCTGTGTAACCTCCACCTTTAGATTTATATTCTTTGGCTAACATCTGTGCTTTACGAGCTGACCATTGACCAGCCTTGCCACCTTTAGTACCAGACTTTATACGTGCAAAGATTCTTTTACGCATTGTAGGTTTAGTATAGTTACCAGCTTCATTAACTGCCACGCTTCATCTTTCTTTTCTTTGACGCCATAATTTTTTTCTTCAAAGCTTCTGGTAGATTCTTTTGTTTACCTGACATCTTGTCATCATTAGAAGGTCTACCTTTTTGTGACCCATATGTTCCTTTACCCATTCGCATAACTTATCTCCTTTAACAATCCCATTTACGTAATGACTTATTGATTCTGCTATTAGGATTGTTTGCTGTTTTAGCAGAAGTCAATTTCTTTTTCATACCTCTCATTCTAGCACAAAAACTTTTTCTACGACTAGCTGATTTAGGACTTTTTTTTGCTTGAGCTTTTGATACTGGTGGTTTTAAGTTACCACCTTTAGCATTATAAGACCTACGACCAGCTTCGTTTAACCCACCTTCTGGATTCTTACCAGCTTTTCTTTG
>Ga0209336_10000942_pt1 | contig 14500 bp, 22 predicted proteins | sample LinPmetageLP32_FD_184042 | JGI IMG/M metagenome (GOLD analysis project Ga0209336, IMG submission 184042) | Marine viral communities from the Pacific Ocean - LP-32 (SPAdes) (version 2) | ecosystem: Environmental > Aquatic > Marine > Oceanic | place: Pacific Ocean | collected 2009-08-23 | reverse complement strand
AGTAGATATAAATTAATATTTACTGGAGAACAACATGAAACATATAGCCCATTTTATGGACAAATATGAAGACGTTGCCGAGGCCTTAAGAACAACTTTTATAGTATTAGGAGTTACTGGATTAATCTTAGGATTAGCCCCATTAATAATGCTAATGCAATGGAATAGTTTTTAAAGTCTCATTGACATAATCATGCGGGGGTAAGCAATTACCCCCAACCTTTTTAAAGGAACCTATTTACATCATACTGAAAGTATGGTATAATATACATTATGAAATTTTATACTAATATCAGCCGATATGGCAATTCCCTCCTCTACCGAGGCTACGAAAATGGGAAAAAAATCTCCAAGAGAATTAAATTCAAACCGACACTATTTGTCAGCACCCCAAAGGGCGACTGGAAATCTATTGATGGAGTGCGATGTGCTCCCCTAGAGTTCGAAGGCATGAGAGAATCAAAAACTTGGATTGAAGAAAACAAACACACAGCAGGTCGCAAAATCTTCGGCAATGACCGACACATACCTGCATTTATTAACTCAGAATTCCCTGGTGAAATCAAATACAATCGTAATCAAATAAATGTTACGACTATTGATATTGAGGTCCAATCAGACGAAGGATTCCCCCACCCAGATTCAGCAAGTTATCCAGTAACTGCTATCTGTATGAAAAACAATATTGATAATGTTTATTATGTTTGGGGCTGTGGCGATTACGATGTATCACAATCTCTAATGAGAACCAATCGCGTCGTATACAGGAAGTGTGAATCAGAATTGGAACTATTTGAAATGTTCCTAGCACATTGGTCAACCCCAGCCAATTACCCAGATGTAATTACTGGTTGGAATGTTCGCTTCTTTGATATACCTTATATTATAAACAGGTCTATGAAAATACTAGGCCAAGACCTTACCAAGAAATTCAGTCCATGGAATATGATTGAACCAGGCACAGTCCGTAGAATCAATAGGACAGAAGCAGTGTATGATATTAAAGGTATCAATACAGCTGACTACTTAGAACTATTCCAAAAATATACTTATTCGGCTCAAGAATCTTATCGTCTTGACCATATCGCTAATGTAATACTTGGTGATAAAAAACTATCTTATGAAGAACATGGTTCTTTGTTTGACCTATACAAAAACGATTACCAAAAATTCATTGATTATAATATTAAAGATGTAGAATTGGTTGACCGACTAGAAGAAAAGATGGGCTTAATCACGCTGATGATGACCATGGCTTATAAAGGCGGTGTAAACTATATGGATACATTTGGCGTAACAGCGATATGGGAAACAATTATATATCGCCACTTATACGAGCAAAAGATAACCATACCATTCTATGAGGAGAAAATCAAATCAGATTACCCTGGCGGCTATGTAAAAGACCCAATGGTAGGAATGCATGATAATGTAGTATCCTTCGACCTTAATTCACTATATCCTTCCTTGATTATGCAATACAATATGTCGACCGAAACAATCGCTGAAGGTATGATTGCACAAATTGATATTGATAAAATTCTAAATGGCCAAAGCTTTGATAATAAAGGTTATTCTGTAGGGGCAAATGGTCAATGCTTTAATACAAAAACAAAAGGCGTAATGCCTAAACTTGTGGACAGTATGTATGCTGACCGTGTAACTATTAAAAAAGATATGATTGCCGCGCAAAAAGAACTACAGGTAATTGACAAAACAGACAAACAAAAATTATGGAATATCGAACGAAGAATTAGTGTTGCTGAAAACGAACAGATGGCAATTAAAATTCTTTTAAACAGTTTATATGGTGCTTTAGGCAATAGGTATTTCCGTTTCTTCGACCAAAGAATTGCTGAGGCAATTACCTTATCTGGTCAATTAACTATTCGCTGGGCCGAAGTCGCTATCAATAAATACTTAAACTCTATATTAAAAACAAAGAATAAAGATTATGTTATTGCGATTGATACTGACAGCTTATATGTTACCCTTGATGATTTAATCAAAGCAGTTAATCCAGAAGACCCAATTAATTTTATGGATAAAGTATCTCAGGACAAACTAGAACCTGTATTAGAAAAAGCATATAATAAATTGTATGGCATAATGGGTGGCATTGAAAATCGCATGGTTATGAAACGAGAAGCCATAGCCGACCGTGCAATCTGGACAGCTAAGAAAAGATATATCCTAAATGTGCATGATAACGAAGGGGTCAGATATTCAGAACCTAAACTAAAAATCATGGGCATTGAGGCAATTAAATCTTCTACTCCTGCTAGTTGCCGTGACGCACTTAAGGAATTATTCAAAGTAATAATGCAGGGTAGCGAAAGACAAACACAAATTGCAATCGAACAATTTAAAACATATTATTTTACATTACCAGCGCATGATATTGCATTCCCTAGGGGTGTATCAAAGGTTGCTGATTATAGTTCTGCAGAGACTATATATCGCAAAGGTAGCCCAATCCATGTCCGTGCAGCTTTATTGCACAACAAACAGCTTAAGGTCCACGGCCTAACTCGTAAATACGAACCAATTAAGAATGGAGATAAAATTAAATTTATCTATCTTAAAACTCCAAATCCAATAAAAGAAAATGTTATTGGCTTTACGCAATATCTGCCTAAAGAATTTGGACTAAATAACTATATAGACTATGAAACTCAGTTCCAAAAAACTTTCTTAGATCCTATTGAACATATTCTGAAAGCCGTAGGTTGGTCATCAGAAGAAGTTCAATCATTGGAAGATTTTTTTGGCTAAGGGGTTTACAAATAGGTCTAAATATAGTATAATATACTAATACGGAGAAAAAAATGAATATATTTAGTAATTTTAAAACAGTGTTGTGGGAAAAAGCAACAGATTTTAACGGCAGAAGTGACAGACCAGAATACTGGTGGTTTACATTATATGCCATAATTGTTTTCGGCCTTTGTGCTTTAGTGGACAATTACCTTTTGGGATATACTTTCTTTAGTATATTAGAACCATGGGGAGAAATGCAAGAGAGTGGAGTGTTAGTAGCAATATGGTCACTTGGAACTCTTGTACAAAGCATAGCATTAACAGCTAGAAGATTACATGACAGAGGTCGTAGTGGTTGGTGGCAGTTAATGTTTATAGTACCAATATTAAATTTTATAGTAATATATTGGTTAGTAAGAGAAGCTAAGGATACAACCGAAGCATTAACATACGTGAATCCATACGGATTCCGTTATTAAGGAGTACAGAAATGAAATTAATTAGATTATCCTCAGGAGAGGAAGTGATAGGAAAGGTTACCGACAACGGCGATTCAATTACTATCAAAGATGGGTATTCACTTATCCCAGCTGGAGAAGGCAGAATTGGCTTTATGCCATTCATGGCTTATACAAAGGCTGCTGATGGCATTGACATTGATAAAAAATTCATTCTATTTATAGTAGAACCAATTGAATCAATGGTCGACCAAGTTAGAGAAATGGATTCTGGAGTTGTGGCTAATACCGGTAGTAAAATAGTAGTATAATGCAGTCAAAATATCCAATATACATTATCAGTAAAGGTAGAGCTGACAGTAGGCTGACAGTCAAATCTATGGAAGAGATTGGCAGTATGTATCGTATTGTTATTGAGGAATCTGAGTATGATGATTATGCTAAAGTTATTCCAAAAGAGCACATATTAACACTACCCGAAGGATTTAGAGACGACCCTAGATATGCTAGAAGATGCGAGGTTACTGGACATTTAGGTGGTTCAATACCGGTTCGTAACTGGGTATGGGAACATTCTATTAATGAAGGTCATAAAAGACATTGGATACTAGATGATAATATCCAACACTTTTATCGTTTACATAAAAACAAAAAAGTTACCATGACGACACCAACAGGGTTTAGAGCATGCGAGGATTTTGCAGACAGATATACTGATGTAAAAATGTTTGGTATGAACTATGCATTCTTTGCTCCTTCTACAACCAAACGCCCACCTTACTATCACAATACTAGAGTTTACAGCTGTATATGTTTATCAAACGATATATACCCAGACCTATATTGGAGGGGACAATACAATGAGGATACTGATTTATCTCTGCGCGTAATGAAAGCAGGTTATCATACATTCTTGTTTAATGCCTTCTTATGTGGCAAGGTTGCAAGTATGACCATGAAAGGTGGTAATACAGAAGAGGTATACAATATTGAAAAAGTAGGTGGAGTCGATGCCAGAACCGGCAGCGAGGGGTTCGATAACAGAATGGTATTTGCCCAATCACTTAAAGACCAACACCCAGATGTAGTTGATGTGACCCAGAAATGGGGACGGTATCACCACCATGTTAATTATAGGGAATTCCAAAAAGGTATAAAACCAACTTTTAAAGAAGGACTAAATATATCTAAAGGCCCAGATAATTATGGGCTAAAACTAGTTAGACTCAAGGAGAAACAAAAATGAGAAATAATAAAACTTTAAATTACCAACCCGAAAACTTATTTGTTATGTCGGGACAAGAGGACGAGCAAACCCCATATGATTGGGACGGTATGCCCGAATTCGACCAACCAGAAGCTGAGGCATGGAAAGTGTTAAAAGTAAGATTTCGTAACGAAGAGGATTTAAGAAACTTTGCAGAAACAATTGACCAAACCAACATTACGCTTAAAACAAAAGGTATATGGTATCCACCAGCAGATAAATTTGCAAACAGTCTATTAAGATATATGGACGATGAACAAATATCTGAGGACAATGTCCAGGAAATAGTGGAAGAATAATGTCAGATTTTTTAACAGAAGTAAAAGGCAAAAAGCTACTGGATACATTCCTAGCTGATTACAGAGACATATTACATGTTACCGATGATTTTTTAGCACAGTCTAAGGAATATATAAAGACAAACGAAAGATTTGATTACCTTACTGAAAGATGGTATGAAGAACTACACAAGGAAGATTTAGATGCAGCGTATGCTGTTTATAGCGATGAGCATTATCTCACAGACCAATTTAATTGCTTCCGAGTATACGCAAGAAATTATCTGAGGGCATTAAGCAAATCCACTAAATTGATTCCACAACCACTAACCGAATTTACAGACGATGCAACTTCCATAGTTGATGTCGGAAATGGTATTGGCTATTCAACAGTTATACTATCCCAATTATATCCAAGTAAACAAACCTATGGAACTAATTTAAGAGATACCGACCAATGGAAATTCGCTACCGAAATGGGTAAAAGATATAGATTCCAGATGGTCGAAGATGTAATTGAAATTCCACAAACTGGTGGATTAGTATTTGCTTCAGAATACTTTGAACATTTTATAGACCCAATTAAACATGTTGACCATATAGTAGAAGCTATTGAGCCAAAATACTTTGTGATTGCAAACGCATTTAATACTCATTCAATAGGACACTTTGAGACATACGAGAACTATGGCGTTGAAGTACCACAAGATAAAATCAGCAGAATATTTAATAACAAATTAAGAGAACTAGGCTACAGCCAAGTTAAAACAGGACTATTCAATAATAAACCTACCTTATGGAAAAAATAGGTTTACATTTAACTAAAAGTATGGTATAATATACCTATGATTTTAGGAACACTATTCGAATCAATATTCGATAACAAAACTGATAAAGGCATTGAGTTGCCTGATTTTGAGCACTTTGAAGAAGTTCTACATAAGTTATCTAAAATGAAACGCAAGGGCAAAAAAGATGCAGAACTTATGTCCCCCGCTACTTACACTCCAAAAACAACTCGTGCAAATGATAATGTTTTAACTTGGGGTGGCTGGTGTGCAGTTGATGTAGACGATACTGATGCTTGTACTCCATTACTGCTAAGAGAATTAATTAAGGAGAAGGTTGGTAATCATTATTATATATGCTATTCCACCGCCTCATCAACTATCGAACAACCAAAATTCAGACTTGTATTTCCACTCACCAGACATATCCAAAGAGACGAAATAAAACATTTCTGGTTCGCACTTAATAAAGAATTAGGTATGATTGGAGATATTCAAACAAAAGACTTAAGCCGAATGTATTACATACCAGGCACGTACGAAGGTGCTAACAACTTTTTCTTTTCCAGTGAAGGTATTAATATGGACCCAGCTGAAATAATGAATAGACACGAGTATGTAGAGAGCTCCGGCAATAGTATGTTCGATAAATTACCAAAGAAGATGCAAGACGCAATGTTACAACACATGAAAGATAAACTTACTAATACTGAGGTCAAATGGACTGGTTATAAAGACTGTCCTTACTTTCCAAAAGCATTAGAAAAAGAATACCGTGTAATTTCTGGCTCTGGTTGGTATCATAAAATGTACCAAATAATGGTCGCACTAGCAGGTAATGCTATTAAAAATAATTATCCAATCACAACTTCCGAAATCGCATACCTATGTAGAGAATTAGATATTGATACTGGTAATTGGTATGAAAAAAGACCTTTGGACAAAGAAGCTGAAAGAGCTTTGGAATATGTTTACAAAAATCAATTTTAATGGTATAATAGTATAATGAAAAAAATAACAGTAGTAGGTTCAGGTTATGTTGGTATGGCTAATGGAGTTGCCTTATCACAGAATAACCCAGTCATAATATTGGATATTGATTCTGAAAGAGTAAAGAAAATCAGAAATAATATATCACCAATAGAAGATGTACTAATTACAAAATATTTAAACTCTGGTAAATTAACACTTACAGCTTCTACAAATAAAGAAACTGCATACGAATATGCCGATTATGTTATTATCGCTACCCCTACAGATTATTGTCCTATACAAAATTATTTTAATACTGATTCAGTTGAATCTGTAATACGAGATGCATTGGAAAGCTGTAAAGGTCATATTATAATTAAATCTACGGTCCCTGTTGGTTTTACTCAAAAGATGAACGAGAAGTATGAGACCGATAGGATACTATTCAGCCCAGAGTTTTTAAGAGAAGGCACAGCCTTATTGGATTGTTTAACTCCTAGGAGAATTGTTGTTGGTGGTAAACCAAGGGTTGCAAAACAATTTAGTGATTTACTATTAGACGCAACAGATTCACCATGTCCGGTTATATTAACAAATTGGACCGAAGCAGAGGCAATAAAATTATTTGCAAATGATTATCTAGCTATGAGAGTAGCTTATTTTAATGAAGTAGATACATATGCTGAATTTCATAACTTAAAAACAAAGGATATTATTGATGGCATGTGCCATGATTATAGAATAGGCGATGGGTATAATAATCCATCTTTTGGTTATGGTGGTTATTGTTTCCCTAAAGATACAAAACAACTATTGGCTAATTATAAAGAACACAGAATACCAAATCGTTTGGTCGGTTCAGTTGTACACTCGAACGAAGTTAGAAAAGATTGGATTGCCAATCAAATATTAAAAAGAAATCCAAATGTTGTAGGTATATACAGAATGGCTATGAAAGCTGGGTCTGATAACTATAGAAGTTCTGCAATGCAAGGAATCATTGAACGATTAAAGACACAGGTTGCAGTGGTTATATATGAACCAATGTGTAAGGAAACAGAATTTCTAGACTGTGTAATGGAAACTGATTTAAATAAATTTAAAAAATTAAGTGATGTTATTGTCGCAAATAGACTCGAAGATAACATTACAGATGTAGAAGAAAAGGTCTATACGAGGGATGTATATGGAGACAACTAAAAGAATATTGGTTATTGGTGGTGCTGGCTTTGTCGGCTCAAATCTAATTAAAAAACTAATAGAACAAGGGCATGATGTAATATCAATGGATAACTATTCAACAGGTTCTCATGATAATGAACACAAAGGTTGTTTTTATTATTATGGAACGCCAAGAGATTTAATGGGAGCTTTCCAGCATAACTCAAAGACCTTTGATTACATATTCCATTTAGGAGAATATGCCAGGGTCGAACAATCATATACAGATTGGAATACAGTTATTGATTCAAATCTAAAATGCTTTCCTTATGTGTTAGATTTCGCTAAACATCAGGACGCCAAATTAATATACTCTGGCTCATCAACCAAATTCGCTAAAGGTGGTGGTAGAAATATGAGTCCTTACGCATTCACAAAAGCACAGAATACTGAATTACTAAAAAATTATTCCGAATGGTATGGATTAGATTATACCATCGTATATTTTTATAATGTATATGGAGACAATGAAATAGGCGAAGGTAAATATGCAACTGTAGTTGCTAAATTCCTTAATATGGTTGAAAATGGTAGAGCAGATTTGCCGGTTACCTTTCCAGGAACACAGCTTAGAAACTTTACACACATTGATGATATAATCGATGGATTAATATTGGCTGGCTTTAAAGGTGAAGGCGATGGATATGGCATTGGCTCTGATGATAAATATTCAATACTAGATTTAGTTAGTATGATTGGAGTCCTGGCCACACCAGTTCCATCTAAACCTGGTAACAGAATGGACGGAGAGCTTAAAACTGACCAATTAAAAGAACTAGGTTGGTCAGCTAAAAGAACACTACCAGAATACATAGAGGGAAAATTAAATGACAAAAGAATATAAAGCATTTCTATATGGAATGTTATTTGGCTTTATGCTTGGTGCAGTAATGTTTGCTGTTCCAAAAGCATATGCCTCGGACGCCAATAATGAAATTTATTGCATGGCTCAGAATATATATTTTGAAGCTGGTAATCAACCCTTGGCTGGTAAAGTAGCAGTTGCACAGGTTGTTATAAACAGAACAGAACATGTAAACTATCCAGCTGACATTTGCGATGTAGTATATCAAGCAAAATGGAGAAATAATTGGCAAGGAAATCCCATACCAATAAGACATCAGTGCCAATTTAGTTGGTTCTGTGATGGGAAATCGGACGACCCAGAAGATAGTCCAACATGGATGGTATCATTAAGAATAGCCAGAGATGTAATACAAGGAGCATATCCAGATATTACAGAAGGTTCAACACATTATCATTCAGATAAAGTGAAACCTTATTGGGCTGATAGCCTTAATGAAACAGTCTATATAAATAATCACAAATTCTATAAATAAGAGGAAATTAAATTATGAAAATGTTAGGAAACAATGTACTAGTAACAGAAGTACAAAAAGAAAATAGTTCAGCAGGTGGTATCATTCTGACTGAATCAATAGATAAAGGTAGTAAACCTGCTTTAGTCTTATCAGTAGGTACTGGAGCACTAGGTAAGGTTTTATCAGGCAATAGAGTATTTCTTGATTGGTCAAAATCAATGCCAGTAAATGTAGAAGGTAAAGCCGCAGCAATCATTGACTGTGACCACATTAAAGCAATTATAAGCGAAGAAGATTAAAAATAAAGGTTTACATTTGATGCCGGTTATGGTATAATATACATTATGAAGAAAAAAGTTGGAATTACAGCATCTACATTTGACCTATTACATTCAGGTCATGTAGCAATGTTGAGGGAAGCAAAAACTGCATGCGATTATTTAATATGCGCACTGCAGAATGACCCATCGGTCGACAGACCAAATAAAAACAAACCCATTCAGAATATCGTGGAAAGACAAGCACAATTGTCTGGAATTAGATATGTCGATGAAATACTAGTATATAATACAGAAGATGAATTAAGAGATATTTTATCCATGTATGATATTGATGTAAAGATTATGGGCGAAGAGTATAGAGATATTGATTTCACGGGTAAAGATATTTGCCAAAAGCGTGGTATTGAATTCTATTTTAATAAAAGAGAACACAGATTCTCTACAAGTGATTTGAGAACAAGAGTAATAAAGGAGAATATATAATGCCAAGTATCGATTTAACCCCACGGAAGAAACATCCGAAAGACAAAACCCCACCAAAGGCTATGCCATTTGATATAGGTTTAAGAAAATTTAGAAAAGCCTGCGATAATGCAGGTATAGTGCAGGAGGTTCGTATGAGAGAATTCTATGAAAAACCTACTGCTAAAAGAAAACGCAAGAAAGCTGAGGCAGTCTCCAGAGCAAGGAAACTACAAAGACAGAACGACTTGTATACATCGCCAAGAGGCAGGAGATAATATGTCAGTAATGGACAAACTGAAGAAAAACAGTAAAATCAAACACACAGCAGTATTAAATAAATCAGAATTTTTTACCGAAAAGGATGTGGTAACAACTAGCGTACCAATGATTAATGTCGCCTTATCTGGTGATATGGACGGTGGAATGACAAGTGGTTTAACAGTATTGGCTGGACCAAGTAAACATTTTAAAACCTCATTTGCATTATTAATGGCAAGTGCCTATTTAAAAGAACATGAAGACGCAGTATTATTATTTTATGATTCAGAGTTTGGCTCACCCCAATCTTATTTCGAGTCATTTGATATTGATACCTCTAGGGTATTACATACACCTATCGTTGATGTTGAGCAATTAAAATTTGATTTAGTTGGTCAGTTGGATAACTTAGACAGAGGCGATAAAGTCGTCGTAATAATAGATTCAATTGGTAACCTCGCATCTAAAAAAGAGCTAGAGGATGCATTAAATGAAAAATCAGTGGCAGATATGTCAAGAGCCAAAGCGTTAAAGGGACTATTCAGAATGGTCACTCCTTATCTAACTATGAAGAATATCCCTTTACTCGCTGTTAATCATACTTATCAAGAGATTGGATTATTTCCAAAAGCTATTGTTTCAGGTGGAACAGGTATTTACTATTCAGCTGATAACATTTGGATTATTGGTAGGAGACAAGTCAAAAAAGGCACTCAGATACAAGGATATGATTTCGTTATTAATGTAGAGAAATCAAGGTTCGTTAAAGAAAAATCTAAGGTACCTATCAGTTGTACATGGGACGGTGGACTTGAGCAATACTCAGGTTTATTAGAAGTCGCAATGGCTGGTGGTTATGTAGTAAAACCAACAATGGGCTGGTATGCTTCTGTCGATAAAACAACAGGAGAAATCAATGAGCCAAAGGTCAGAGAAAAAGATACTCTAACAGAAGAGTTTTGGGCACCAATATTTGAGTCATCGGACTTCAAAGAATTTGTTAGGACATACTACCAAATAGGTCACAAACCAATGCTTGACATTGATTTAGAAACCACTTTACAAGAGGAGTAGAATAGTGTATAATATAACAACAAAGGATTATTCTATTGTAGAGAATCCGGCTTCTGAATTCCATGGTGTATTATTAAAGACCGGAGTTTATAAGGAAGTGGTTGTTGTTTATGGAACCGTATCAATCAAAGAGTCCCCCGAACTTGATATGGCAACACTTGGATTTACATTTAATATCCAAGACCCTGGAGATAATGATTTTGATACTCTGAACACATCAGAGGAATTTAAAAATTATCTTGGCGCGGTATTACAACATATTATAACAGATAGTTTAGAATGGGGAAATGAAAACAATTTAACGAGGATAGGAATTGGAGAATCACTTACAGACACACATACTGAATCACCTACTAAATAATGAGGATTACTGCAGAAGAGTTGTTCCTTATTTAAGGAAGGAATACTTCGAGGGAACACACAAGGTTGTTTTTGACCTCATTACAAGGTTCGTTGGTCAGCATAATAAATTACCTACGGCAAAGGTATTACAATTAGAGCTAAGAAAAATTAGTGCACCGGAAGATGTACTAAATAATTCAGCAACTTTAATAAATGAAATTGCCATAAAATCAGAAGTTGATACAGAGTATCTAATTCAGGAATCAGAAAACTGGTGCAGAGATAGAGCAGTACATAATGCTATTATGGATTCAATATCCATTATTGATGGCAAGGATGCTGAAAGGACTGAAGGGTCCATACCAGAAATATTATCAGAAGCATTAGGTGTTTCCTTTGACCAACAAATCGGTCATGATTATATTGATGATTCCGATGAAAGATACGAATTTTATACTAAGAAAGAATCCAGGATACCTTGGGACCTTGATTACTTTAATAAAATTACAAAGGGTGGATTACCCAATAAAACATTAAACATATGCTTAGCAGGCACAGGCGTAGGTAAATCTTTATTCATGTGTCATTGCGCAGCATCGGTCTTACAGCAAGGTAAGAATGTTTTATATATTACCATGGAGATGGCTGAAGAAAGAATCGCAGAGCGTATCGATGCCAACCTAATGGATATCCCTATTGAACAATTACAGAGGATTGGTAAAACAGCCTTTGATAGTAAAATACAAAAAATCGCACAGAACTCTATCGGTAAACTTATTGTTAAGGAATACCCAACAGGGTCTGCGCATACTGGACATTTTAGAGCATTATTAAATGAGCTAAGATTAAAAAAGAATTTCACACCAGATATGATATACATTGATTATCTAAATATATGTTCATCTAGCCGCATGCGTGGGCTTGGTGGGAGTATAAATAGTTATTCATACATAAAAGCTATTGCAGAGGAACTGCGTGGCTTGGCTGTGGAATTCAATGTTCCAATAGTATCGGCAACTCAGACCACGAGGTCTGGTTTCAGTAATACTGATGTCGGCCTAGAGGATACATCTGAATCGTTTGGTTTACCAGCAACGGCTGACCTCATGTTCGCTCTTATATCAACAGAGGAACTAGAGGACTTGGGTCAATTATTGGTAAAGCAATTGAAAAATAGATATAACGATCCAACCAAATATAAGAGATTTGTAATTGGTGTGGACCGTTCCCGCATGAAATTATATGATGTAGAGGAGTCAGCTCAGGCAGATATTATGTCTGATACGATTCCGGATAAACCAATAAATAAATTTGGCGACAGGGACTCGGAAGATACTTTTGCCAACTTTAAAATATAAAGGAGAAACTATATGAATATGTTAAATACAGCAAAAGCTTGGTTAATGGACCGATGGGCAGAACGCACATCTTGGGACGGTGGACTTATTGTCGGCCTTTCATTATCATACCTATTACTAGGTGGACTTGTCGACTTAGTAGCTTGGGTAGCCCTGGCTTACGGTGTATACACTTTTATTGCAAAAGAAGTATAACAACCCTTTAATTATGACATTCATGGGGGACTTTCACAGTCCCCTTCTTTTTATACAAAGTTTTGTTACAGGCATGTTACAGGCATGTTACGAGTTTGTAACAATTTGTATTATTTTCATCTAGCGTGTTTACATTTACCTTAGAATAGAGTATAATATACCTATATTTAAAATTAATGATAAGGAGATAAATATGCAAAAACTAATAATCAACACTCAGTACATGGAAAACTACGGCGATAAGGTAAACCCTTACCTGAAGTTCAAAGGTGGTTCCACCTATGTCATGTTCAATGTCGGTACTCTTAATGAGAACGAAATTGCTACGCATGTGGCAAGGGTAAGGCCTTTTATCACTACTGACTTGGAAAGGTCAAATGGTGGTTCTGAGGAATTTATTATCGACAGTAAAGTCATGAACCATGCCGACGAGCATTGTGCAGACTTTGAAACTGCAACCCAGTTTTACTTTAAGGGTACAGAAGTACACTTTATGAAAGTTACCGACAACCGTGTAGATGGTTGGATGCGAAAGGAAATCCTAGAGCAGACCGAAACTTGGGTCGGCGTTCCTAAGGGCCCTGTCGATCAAAGTGGCAGAGGTAGTTACAAGTCAGAATATCTTATGGAAGATGGCGACATTGTAAACGGCCAGAACGGTCTTAAGGATTGGTTCGCAACTGCTGAAGTCGCATAACATTTAAATGCCACCAGCTGGGTGTATTAAAGCAGCTGGGGTTGATGTCCGAACATCCCAGGTGAGTATGAAAAGGCTCACCACACTTTTATTTAATGGAGAAAAAAATGATAGACTATAATATAATTAAAAAAACCAAAACGCGATTAAAGTATAAAGGAATTGCTCAAGATATCCTACATCTAGTTAGATGGTATCCTAAGAGCTATGAACCCTTTACATTTGATTTTGATGTAGTAAAAACAAGAATGGAAACTGCTAGAGCCGCTGGGTATGAAGATGATGTTTCAACAATAAAAAGAAACATTAAAAGAGTTACCTCAGACAACCCTGGAATATTTGACGAGTTCTTACCACTTTTGGAATTATAATGGAACCAAATTATGCATTTGTAGTATACTTTACAATTAGAGATACAATAAATGAATATACATTTGAAAAGATGTCTGGTGCAATACAGTTTCAAGTTGATATGGGCAAAAGAGGTTTTCATACAAATCTAAAAAGAATAGCTTTAAATGCTAGTTGAATTAATTATATTCATCATTTGTTTGGCAGGTGCTTCTTGGCGTTCATATCAGATTGGTATTCGCGAAGGATCATCTCGTACAATAGATAAATTACACTCAAAGCGCATTATTCGATTTGACCACCAAGGTCATATCAGACCCAACGAGTTTTTCGACCCCGAAAACTAATCACTTTACAAAAGTTATAAATAGTGGTATAATACTATCATATTAACTTTATAGGAGAACATATGA
>Ga0209336_10000940_pt1 | contig 14508 bp, 33 predicted proteins | sample LinPmetageLP32_FD_184042 | JGI IMG/M metagenome (GOLD analysis project Ga0209336, IMG submission 184042) | Marine viral communities from the Pacific Ocean - LP-32 (SPAdes) (version 2) | ecosystem: Environmental > Aquatic > Marine > Oceanic | place: Pacific Ocean | collected 2009-08-23 | reverse complement strand
CTAGTGTGTACGAACCAATCTCTGTCCTCTTGCATAGTGGATTCGTTGTAGTCCTTGATAACCCAATCAACCGGGTGCTTCACTTCATCAATGGGTTTCTCAAGTCCATCAATGACTCCAGCATTTTTAGTTGAATATTTCTCTTCTTGGAACACTTTCCTGTAGTCGGCCTTACGTGCTTTGGCAAGTACCTGTGTCATATCGAATTGTTCAAATAGTTCGTCTATGTTAAAAACAAATTGTTCGCTGTTCATCTTCAAAGTTATTCCTTGGATACGAGTTTTATACAGATATTTATTATTCCAGTATCAATGCTTTGATTGACTTAGAACCGTCGATGTTTAATTCTATTTGAGCTTTGGACTTGATGCACTGATACTTCACACCTTCTGAATAATGTCTTTCGGCAGTGCGTTTGCCTCTCAGGCACATACCCATAGTGTCTTGTATCCTGTGTTCTTTGATCTCATTGTTTATAAACATCAATAGGGCCACGACTGTTTCAATTACCATCAGTGATCTCCATTGGCAAATTCTCTTTGCTTGTCTTTTAGCTTCTCGATGTCACGCAACATCTTCTCTACTTGCTTGGTCAAGAAATCAATGTTGACCTTGTTGGTCATATTTGATTCCAGAACCTTTTCCATCTTCTCTACTGACTTATATAGTTCTTCAATGAGCATAAACTGTTCTAGGTCGTTCTGTGATTGTCCTAGATCGCCACGTGGGTATCTGATTCTAAATTCTGAGTTTGATTTTATTTCCTTGTCGATCAGTTGCAACGTGGTGCTGTGTTGATTGAGCTTTTCAGTGACGCCGAAGTAAGCCCAGACACCTAGACATATGGCTCCAATGATCGCAATCATATTACGTATTGGCATACTAATTGATGTGTTGTCGTCTATGTCTAATCGCTTCATAATCAAGTATTATTTACCGTTGTATGTGTATTTTTTACACTGTTGTATGTGTATGTGTATTTTACAAACTGTATGTGTATTTTACATTGTTGTATGTGTATGTGTATTTTTTATACGGTATTTTATACGGTATGTGTGTATTAGCTTTTTACACTGTATGCGCCGGATTTTTTTATAAGAGTTATGTATGTGTTTTATATGTGTATGTGTATTTTTTATAATGTGTGTGTATTAGCAATTTTTATAATGTGTGTGTATTAGCAATTTTTATTAGGGCGGGGTATTATATACTAGTACGTGTATTAGAAGCTTATTAACAGCATTAGTGTGTGCGACAGATCAAAATACGGTCTCCACACCTACAAGCACTGTTTCCTACACGGATTACTGTTCGCTGTTCGCTCACAGAACAACCACGTTGTGTACAGTGTCAAAAGGTGCAATCCAGCCGTTTAAACTGCTGTACAGCGTCTGTAAGCGGTGGACACACGGATATAGCTAAAATGTACTGTGCAGAATTGGACACGCACTCAAACAGCTTTAAAACAGGACTGCCTGCTTGTGTTGGGCAATGTGTGTATGACCTGTATTGGATATGGATAGCACGTTGGTGCACAGTGATCACATTGGGTGCATATTGTGTATGTTTGGAGTTGACCCATTCGTTTGTTGCTATCGTGCAACACCATAGTTCACATTCGCTTCGCTCACAATTGGCTGGGCCGAGACTTGTTTTAAAAATACAGCATATGTGCATACCTTGTTGCATCACCCTTGCAGGAACCACAGGTCACAGGATACACACAGTGATCACAATGTTCAGTGCCGGATTGCATACACTGTCCTTGTTATTGTGCTCTCCACGTTTATCAACAGTAGCATTTGTGCAATCACATTTGTTTTGTGTTGCATTACCACATTCTGCGTTGTTGCTGTTATCAGTTACTAGCTCGCCTTCTATACGTTTGCCCAATAAAAATACTGCGTAATTTTTTTTAAAGCCCAAATACCAACCCCAACCTACTTTATGCCCTCTCCTTGTTCTATACCAAGTTGCTTTGCAACTCAGTTTAATGCTTCGCATATGTGTTTGCCTTATATAGTATTCCGCCGCCTTTGTGCACCACCTCTATATAATAGCCCGTTTTTTTTAGTTTTTGCATTAGCCCTCTCCACAGGTTTCCAAAGCCGATCGCATATACACGGTCGACCCTGAAAAAAAGTTTTCTCTTATTTTATTTTAGGAAAGTGTGATTGCCTAGGATGCCTATTGTCTGCATAGCATCTGCCCAGTTAGGGTACACTAGGTTATGGTTGTAGTAGAACACTGCACCATCTGTGTTGTCTGATATCTCCAGCCCAACATCACCGGCTACCATTATAGCAAGTTGTACTGACTCTGTCCAAGCTCTGGCATTGGCACTTATAAGCTGACCTGTCTTCTCATAGTTGGCCCATATAACATCCTTCTTACCATCACAGTACCAGCTGAACTGACATCTGTGCTTACGAGGATAGTATACTGCATCGTTCTTGTCAGCTGTCTGTTTGGTCTTCCAGCTTTCTCTTTTAGGACCTTGTTGCACCACTTCACAGTATGTGTTAGGCCATCGCTTGTTTAGTACTCTATTCCTAGTAACATTGGCTACCGCGGCCTTACCACTGTATGACTCTGCTCTAGCTTCGAAGTATATGTTCTCTGCAACACACAGCACTTCATTGTGATCTTGTTTGTCGACACCTGCTGTGTTCAATTGGCTGTGTAGTATTGTCCTTGCTTTGGTTGTCAAAGTGGCTGTGGGTTCTGCACCGAAAGCCACTGGTGCGATCAATAGTGCTAGTAGTATCGTACACACTACTAGCAAGTATATCAAAGCACTATCTATCTTGGATTTGTTCATTAGTCCATTCTCGATCCGGCATACGCCTTGAAGCCATACTTCTCAAGTAGCTTCACTGCCGCTTGGGCACCAGCTTCCTTGCAATCCATATTCTGGAAGTTTACTTGGCTAGGGTTCCATATGTTGTATGAACCTCTGTAGTCCTTCTCTAGGCCCGCCGCCTTCATCTTCTTACCAAGTTTGGTGTTGCCCTTGATACCAAAGATCTCTACCCAGGCGAAGCCACAAGGGTAGTTGTCTTCTCCCTTTAGCACCTTCTCGATGTAGTCCTTGGCTTCATAGTTGGCCGCTGTCTTGGCTTCTACGATGATGTCCTTGATCTCTTGTACTGTGTATTCTAACGTTTGCATATTATAGACCTCTCTGTTAATTGCTTATATATTAATAATATATTACTTGCTGTTTTTGTCAACCGTTCTTTTGGCTACTTCTTCGCCCAGCTTACAGCCAGCTAAGACACCAGTTATCGTTGCAAGTGTTTTGCCCGATCCTGATCCCACATTGCTACCTGCGATACCGCCCGACAAACAACCACCAAGCACTATGCTCTGTCGCTTCGTTTCCTGTGTAGTTGCTAGGCAACCCGTAAGCATTAAGCCTGCTAATACTATTGGTATTATCTTGTACATTGTTTTTCCTCTCTGTTTAAGTGTTATCATACTATTATAATAGCATATCCTAGTGATCTGTCAAGCCATAAAAAAAGGGCATTAAACGTAGAGAATAATGCCCTTTAGTATAAGGATGAATTAAGAGAGGTTAATTAATAGTCCATCCTTTGTGTTCCGGCATATGCAGGCCGGGAACCCAGTTTCATACAAGTGACCCTGGCCAACTTCTTCCAGTCATCACTCATCTTTCTAAGGTCGGCTATCTTGGTAACCATCCTCAGTGAAATTTCATTTAAGTTGTCTTGGTTCTCAACCATAAAGTCAACTATCTCGTTGCCCTGTTCTTTTGAGAAACCATAGTCACCTAGCACGTTGGCATCCGCCATCACCTGCTTACATCTAAGTATCCTGTCTCTGACTGTGTCCATTGTAAGATCCAAGTAGTGACATCTACTCATAATTGCGTTAAGGTGATCCTTCAGCTTCTTGCTCTTCACGTAATCAAACTTGATGTTCGTGATCATAATGACTGAACCCTTGTACTCGAAACGATCTGGCACACCTTCGTTCGCCAACACTCTGGACTCTGTGTTCCAGCTGATGTGACGTTTCTTGGAACTGTCAAGTGCCGCCTTTAAAATGTTTAGCGAGATGTCATCGAACAGAACTGAGTCACAGTCATCAAGCACTAGTATGTTACCTGGTGAACTGAACTTGTACAACTTCTGGTACAAACCCAAGGCTGACATAGATCCTCTTACTACTTCAAACTTCGGAGACACATCTGCCATCTTGTTGAAGATGTTCGCCTTGTTCAGTTGTTCCTCGACGCCGTAACTTTTACCTACGCCTGGAGGTCCTGATACTATCATTGCACGGACTGATCCTTCTTGCGTGGCTTCAGTCATCATTGTCAGTATGTCGAACCTTTCTCTGATTCTGTCGATAGCTTGTTCATCAGTCTCAGTAGTCTTTTTCTTTTTCTTAGACGCTGGTGCGTTGAACATTCCGGAAGCGGTAGTGTGGCAAGTCTCTGCATCAGACGGATCAGAAACTTTTACTCTGATCGGCTTGGCAGGGAACTCTCCTCCTTCTGCACCTTTGGCTGATCTTCCATCTACTAGGAAGAAGCCTCCACCTGTTTTGTATGGGTGGTAGTCCTTGATCAATTTGAAAGACACATCTTGGATTGGTTGGTCTTCAAAGAAACCTTTTTTAATTGTAATTGCGTTTTGCATATAAATGACCTCTCATTGTTTGCGTTAGTTATATTATAATAATACTACAGTTTACAGATCTGTCAACCTCTTAGATTGTAGGACATTATCCTTGTAATCATTAAGTGGACTGCCCAGTGCTTCGTTCTTGAGAACTGTGAGAACTGCTATCTCTTCATTTAGTTCTTTTACTCTTTTGATCAAAGCATACTTCTCTGCTGTCTCATCAGCTATCTGCTTTTTTAATAAAGTGATATCATCTTGGGTCATTTCTTCTTACCTATCATTCTTCCAAAGTCTTTGTTGATAAGATGATGATCTCTAGCGTCAGGAACAATCTTGGTAGAAGCTTTTGCAACTTCCCCATTTTCATCTTGTTCTAATCTGTGCAATGGATCGTCATCGTAAAGTGATAAAGGCAGTTCACCATCTTCGTGTAGCTGGTAGAATGTATTCTCTACACCTTTGTATTCTTCTATCAGTTCCGATGGTTCCATATTATGAAAACCTTTGAACCCACCTTCGAGTATGTAAGTCAAAGTATCATAATCATTCTGTTCCTTGTCTTTGAAGATACCGTGGATCTCTACCTGCAAACATCTCTCGGACATTACATAAGGAGTCAGTTCCATTGATCTCTCATCTTGGTACAACAGGTCATCGTTCCTGTCCATAACTATATCTACTAATCTAGTTCCCATTAGTGTACCTCACCTAACTCGACCATACCATCTTCTTTGGCATACTCGTCATCTTCGTACACAACTTGTCCTAACACTTTTGTGCTTTCACTATCTTGATAGTGTGCTTCGATGTAGTAAGTCTCTACTCCATCAGTCTCAGCTGTAAGGTTAGTTCGAATTTCATCGTGATTGATTCCGCCACCATCTAAGAACTTTTGTTCCGCTTCATCTTCGCTGTTGGCTAAAACATCTTGCTCTACTACTAAAGTGTAGAACACTTTCTTTCTATATACTTTCTTGCCTAAGTCGTCTGCAAAAAATGTAACACTTGTTTCTTTTGACATATATTGTACCTCTCTGTTATTAATTAATAATAGCATAGTCTACTATTCTGTCAACCTCTAATATGTAAGTAAGAGAGGCGGACTAGTGTGGTTAATACTAGCCCTAAGGATTTTCTTTTTGGAGTCATAATCCCTGAAACGACTCGCATCATTGTTATTATTTTATAGTGTTAATAACCCCGCATCGGGAAGAACTTATCACTTCTTAGACTCTTTAGGTTCCTTGCTAGATTTACCAACCACGGACCATCTTCGCAACCTCCCCTAAGGAATTCTTTTATTCAGGCATATTCTCTAACTCGACAACAGCACTAAAGTGATTGTCAAATACCTGTACTAAATTTTTATAATCTCCAGTAGTCATTTGTTCTATGATACTGTCGATGTCTGCTTTGGCATATCCCAATTGGGTACCTATGCTTTTAGCAACTCCCATCAATGCAAACGCATTGCCCTGAGGACCTTGTAAATCAATTACCATTCTTCACCTCCGAAACTACCGTAGTCTTCATCTGTTCCAAAACCTGCGGAAGCTAAAGCATCAGCATCCTGCCAGTCACCATTATCGTAGTCACCGTCATCTCCGTTGTCATCATTGCCGTAAGCATCTTCTTCTGCTTTAACAATCTTGACCGGACCATCATACGCAATACGATACTCAGTAGCCATCTCACTAGCTTCTTCTTTAGTAGTGAAACTGTCTACGACTTCGTTGTTCCAAATTAGATTATACATATTTTATTACCTCTCTGTTAAACTCTATATTTTAATAATAACACAACTAACGATTCTGTCAACCACTTTATTTGACTTTGTTTGCTAGTTCAATTAATCTTCTTGCTTGTGCTTTTACTTGTGCATTATGTACTGCGTCAAAGGCCTGATTGTTTCTTAACTGTGAGATTGAAACTCTAGATCTAATGAGCTGTGTAGTTTTGATTGTTCTTTGCATAGTAACCTCTCTGTTTAAATAGAGCTTGTTAATCTAAGGATCCCTATCGATTTATTAACAAGCTCATATTATAATAATAACACAGATATGAATTCTGTCAACCTCTTTATTGTTAGTTGGCCTGCCCTGCAAGATTCGAACTTGCGGCCTACTGCTTAGAAGGCAGTTGCTCTATCCAGCTGAGCTAAGGGCAGAGTTCTCCAACTAAACGACTATGGTATCTTGTAGCCCAGGATCATCATCTTCATCGATGTCCATTATATCTCTAATCTCTTCCTGCATATCATCATCTAGACGATCCCAGAAACTCATCACACAAGATTCTAATTCTGTTAATTGTTTCAACTTGTTTGATTGTTTTAATTTATCAGCCATTATGCTTCTTCTGTTTCAATGTGTTCTCTGTACTCCCAATCTTCATTGTCGACTTCGCCCTCACCATTGTAGGCTATATCATAAGCCTCATCTTCATCGATGGCTTCTACTATGAAAGTCTTTTGCACATCGAAAGCTAGACAGACTTTGAATTGTTTCTTGCTTGACATTAGGCCTCCTCTGTTTCTATAATCTGTTCTGCCCAAGTTTCTTGCTCGTCACCACCCCATTTAGGTTCTCCCCAATCGCCACTACCTGCTTCTACTATCGCTTCTGCTTCTGTGGGTGCTTCGATCACTTGTTCATATGTGTCCAACCAACTCATCTTGACTTTATATTTTGGCATTAGGCCTCTTCCTTTTGTTCTTGTTCCCAGTCGGCCATACTCTCTGTTATGCCAAAGTCTTCATCAAGTTGCTTGCCTATACCTTTGTCCCAGAAAGCATCGTCGGACTTGTAGTCGCTAGGACTATATACACTGTCATCAAAGTTATCCCAGATGCCCATAAAATCACAACCGCCTTCATAGTAAGATAAGGTTGCTTGACATTCTTCATTCTTTTCTAACCAATGTGCTAAAGCATTGATAGGAGGAGCCCAGGCTGATTCGAAAGCGAATTCTATTGTGGACTCACCTTCACTGTTTAGTGTTAGATATTTTCTATCGACACCGTGATACTCACACAGTTCCCATTTGGTTCCCCATTTGTTCACACACCAGTCATACCAGTTCGAATGTCCATCTACATACGGCTGTGGCTTATCTGCACTGCTATCCGGTGACGTGGTATCTGTTAATGCTTTCGGCATTGGATGAAAGTAATCCAATAGTCCTTGAGCATCGTTCGACTCGTCATTGACAATCTTCTCTATCTTGTCTATGATCTTATTCGGCCCTGTTATCTGTAAATTATTATTGCACCAATTTGGCATATTAACCTCTTTCTGTTATTACTAATATTAACACGGATTAGGATATTGTCAACTCTTATATAAGAGATAAACACCACACAATATACCTGCACCTACTGTCAGTGACAGCTCCCTGAACAAAGTGACTTCTTCGAACGGGTCAGCTGTGACGCCATATATGAACAGCAGAGTTCCTGCTATGATTATGACGACACAGATGAATGATAGTATTAAATCTTTCATTAATCTAACAACACCATATATTCTTTTGGATAGTGTTCTCTAAACCATTCAAGACCGCTTCTCACTGTCTGCCATAGTTCGTGTCCGCCATCATCTATTTTCTGTGCGTGTGCCATCATCTCTGCTCCCTTGATGCAATCATATACCGCGATTGCTGTTGGCATCAATGTGACTGCCTGTTTAGTGTAAGGGTTCTTGACTTCAGTTGGTACAGTATCAACTATCTCTACTGCGAAGGGTGGGTTTGGTTCTTTTTGCATATATCCTCTCCTTTTGTTTATAACTTATAATAGCACAGACTAGCGATCTGTCAACCGACTATATGTTGTGTCATATGCATTAGGTGGCCATAGCACCTATGATTCCCATAACTAGTATGAATCCGAAGTATCCAATGAACCTTCCTAGGAAGAACCAAGCTGTTAGTTTTAATAGAAATACAATATCCTTCATTGTACAAAGCCTTTCTGTTAACAGCTACAGCACATCTCTTGTGCTGACACTGTAGTTAATTTAATTTAAATGTTATTGTCTTGGAAACTTGGTCTTAGTAAACATCTTCGTCATATGCATATGGATCCATTGGATCCTCATATTCCGATACTCCATCTTCTTCATTGTATGTAACATAGTCTTCGGACTTCACGATCTTGATCTCTGGACCATAATCGCTTTTGTAAATATTTGCGAGACCTTCTGCTTCATCATATGAGTGAGCTGTGTCTAATATCTCTCCCCTGTAAACTAAATTGTATTTCATATATTCCTTTTGTTTTAATGTTACACCTGTGCTAACTTAATGATAACACAGATTTCTGTTTTGTCAACCTACCAAATGATCCAGTTAACGATATAAAGTACTGCACCTCCTAGCACAATGTACGGGCTGGCTCTCCAACATATACGTACAAAGGCCGAAGCTGTTCCCAGGACCAATCCTAGTGCGACCCCTGCCGCAACTAGTCCTACAATCATCTTAATGAATAATTCCAACTCACCCATTACGCAACCATCCTATTCTTTTGTTCCAAGTGCCTGTTAAGGATCTCTATGTGATCTTTAATAGCCGCTTCTTCAAGTTCCTTGAATGTTTTGTCGATTACTTCTTTGCCTTCACTAGTGTAACGACTCTCAGCATAGAACCAAGTGCCTACCGGTTTCCCTAAGTAATCCTTTGATCCTACATCTTTAAATAGATACAAGTACTGTTCTCCAGAGTTCCAACCGTTGCTCAGATACTCAGCTTCATCTTTGTATACTTTGTATCCGCAACCCTTCTCTTCTCGGTCTCTACCATAGTAAACGTTTTGAACTTCGTGCATAGGATTCTCTCTTTCATCGAATCCGATCTTGTTGCCTATGATGTAATGCCACTTACTGCTGTCACCTAGTTTGATTGCATCTGTTACCTTCTTTGTCGAAGACCAATGTTCACATAAGTTGTACCCTAGTCCTCCAGGATATCCATCCCAATGTTGATAGGCCGCGATTACTCTACCTGACTTTTGTACTATACCAATCCTTGCTCTAGTTGCCATAAACTTTTTTCCTCTCTTGTTCTTCTTGTTCTCGTTTTTCATCTCTTTGCATCTTATTAATAGCAAGAAAGATGATTAACCCTGCTATTAGAATAACAGTCATTCCGACTGCTAACATTCCGAAGCCGAAACCTACTGACATACAGCTCCTTGAATATCTCTCTCTAAGCTCTTGTACAATGTTTGAACACTGGCTTTGGCTTGTGCTCTAGCTTCGTGAATGATGTCTTGTAGAAAGCAACCGTTCTCTTTGAACTCTTTCTCTATCACATCTTCAGCGAATTCATTTTCATAATACAATCCACCTAAGGTAGATGAACCTACTTCGTGTCCTTGGTAATGATATGTTACCCAACAACCGAACCACGCATCAAGATCTAGATCAATTCTTCTAGCCATCTCATCTGTGTCGAAATAAGGTTTATCTGTTTCTGGGTTAAGCGAATTATCAAACAAGTCTTCCGGGTGTAAGTCTTCCGGGAAGTATCCTACCTTAACTTCAAAGATACCGTCTTTGTGCGTTAAGTCTTCTATTGTTGTTTTATACATATACTATACCTCTCTGTTATTATTAAATGTAACACATCTACGTGATCTGTCAACCATTAATTAATGTTAATAATACCTAGTAAATACAAGGTTCCTATGTACGTTAAACAGAAACCTAGCTCTACCATAATGCTTTTGTGGTTCAATATAGCTGTCATTAAGCTGGCCCCATTCTTTGCACACGCACCAACGATAGATCCTGTGCAACGATATCCATTGCCCATTGCGTCCACGGTTCTGTGTTTGTTGCTTTAAGCTCACTGAACTCAACTGTGTATTTGATTGGAAGCACGTCTTCTAACATAGCTTTCTTGATCCTTACAAGATCCAGCTTGTCTTCTGTGTCTACCCAAAGACATCCGTGTTGCCAAAACATATTTGGCGGAGTCTTGCCTTTGATTGCGAAATGCTCTTTGATTGCATTTAATGATTTGTTTTCGATTCCCATTTGTTACCTCTCTGTTATTATTAATATTAACACACTATAGGATTCTGTCAACCTAGATTTCTTCTCCGTAGCTATGTATGTTGATGTCACCGTACTTCAAGCCCAACTGTTTTGCTAGTTTTATTTGTAAGTTAGCTACGGCTATCATACTAGGGGCTCCCTTGTACATAGTTCCTGTGAAGGGTACTAGGTCTTCCACCACGTTTCCATTAACTTTATAATTAAATAATAATTGCATATTAAAACCTCTCTCTTGTTATTATTAATAATAACATAGTTAGGGATCTTGTCAACCCCTAACTACAACTTTTTATTTTATTTTAAGTATAGTGGACCAGTCCATCTCACTGTGTATCCACCGTCTAAGATGTTTCCTCTAGGAGCATTAAGAGCCGGAGCATTCCAACCCGCCGCTTTAAGGATATCACCTTTTCTAAACTTAGGACCATCTTCTTTAACAATGAAACCCCATACACCACGTTCTCTAATGATCTTGATGTACTTCTTTCCTGGTTTGACTTCCATCATCGAATCCCAATTGTCTACTTGCCCTTGGCTGTAGCTTGACAGCTCTTTCTTGCCATCTTGGGTAGTCCAATTGATGTAGTCTTGTTTGATACTTTCTAAAAGTGTTTGGATTTGTTCTTGCATATTTGACCTCTCAATGTTTGCGTTTGTTTATATTATAATATTAGCACAACTACAGGATCTGTCAACCTCTTATTTTTGGTAACTTTTAATGCTTTTATCCAATGCTTTGATGTACTTTCTGGATCTCTTTTGCATCTTATTGATTATCTTCTTACAGTCTTGTAAGAGAACAACCGAATAAAGCAATCCTCCAATACCTACTATGAGTAATAACATAGCTATCGTCATTTCTATTTGTCCTTGCATACTCCTCCTTTGTTAATATGTTTTAGGTTTAATTGATAAGTCCATATTCCATATGTTCTTCTTGGAAGCCTTGTCTTGCATATCATCAAACCATATTCTTTTAGTTTCTAATTTTACTGGCCACTTAACTTCCCAAGGTTTACACGTCACCGATCTCGAAGTGTGTCCCAAACCTTTGTGTACGTCATTACAGCCTGGTAAGTTCATATCGACTCCTGCCGTCTTGGCCTTGATGTCTAACTCACGACTGACATAACTGTGATAGATACCATATCTGAAACTAGAACCCTTCTTGTTGAACTTGCTTGAATACTTAGACAGTACCGGTAGCTCACCGCATACTCCTAGATCTTTTCTCTCGCCGTTGACCCATAACATTGTATATGCTCCTCTGGACCAGTCAGTTGCTTTCTTAGAATAGTTCACATATATCACAATGTCATTCCAACTACCGGCTAACTGTTTCAAGTCAACCAAATAACTCTTATAACATTTAAGAGTATTCATTTCCATCTTGAGCTGACCGTTGTCGATCCTTAACATCCATACAGGGAATCTAAGATTCTTTACCTTGACTTGAGCAATGCTCGCCTTAGAGGCTTTGTCCCAATTGGGATCTACGAAGATGCTGAACTTGTACCATTTGTTTCTGCTGAAGCTATATCCTCCGTGTCTCTCAACACGACCTCTGTCAGTGACGCAATCATTCCAACTCGATCCACCTCTACCTGTGCTACAGTCTCCGTGCCCTAGGACAAACTTCTCCGAGTACTTGCCTTCTATCTTGTGATTGTGATCTTTGCTATACACTAGCTCACCGGTACCTGCTTTGGTTTCACCTTTGGCAGATGTGTAGTGATCGCGAGTAGATATCTTGTTCTCTGCATTCGCTTCTTCACCTGTGGTTGCTAAAAAGATAAGAACCAAGGCTCCTAAGAGCCCTAGCCAAAATGTGTTTTTAAGATACTGTTTCATTATGCCTCCGCCTTAACTGATGTTAGACGATTGCCGGGAACGTTCCATCTCTCTCCGTTGTCGGCGTGTACCAGCACATTCTTGATCTTGATCTTCTCAACTGTGCCTGTTAATGTTCTTCCGTATCTACCTTGGAATGAAACTTTGTCACCTCTCACAAACTTTCTTACAGATTGTGATGCTAACCAGTTTCGTCTTTGTTTGATTGCTTCTATCACAGACTCGATCTCTTGACTTGACATCTGTAATACATTGTTGATTGTTTGTTCTAATTTTTGCATATTGTTATTACCTCTCTGTTATTAATTAATAATAGCATAGTATAGCGATCTGTCAACCGGCTTTATGAGCCAGTGATTACGCGATAATCTCCATTATCCATTCTCTCAAAACCTTCAATAAACACGTGATGGTCTGTATTGCCCTCATCATCTATTGCATTCCTAATGGCGTTATCACAGGCCACCCACACATCACTCCATAGGCCATTGCCACCTACGACAGCTACTGTACGGTATCCCCACGACTCACATCTGTTGTGGATAAGGGTTCCCGGAACGAATGGGCTCTTGTCTGAAAGCCTTCCGTCATACGTGACACCAAATGCTAGGTCGCCTTCGTATATTGACCAACGGGTTATCAGTGACATCTTCTTTCCGAAGTTATCGTGATAGTCCATCTGCTCTTCGAACTTCTTCTCTTCTCTCATAATTTGATTTAAACGATCATCTACGATGCTTGACATATGTATTACCTCTCTGCTTGTTGCTCTTCTTATTATAATAATAACACAAAGAGGGATATTGTCAACCCCTCTTTGCTTAACTTGTTAATTAAAAAGCATTAGCCATCGCAACACAACCCGCTAGTGTTCCAATCACTCCCATCGCAAGTATAAACAAAATTAAGCCAGTGCCATATCCCGCAAAATAACTAGCAACTAATTTAAGTATAAATTTCATTTAGCACCTCTCTTGTTGTTTCTATATTATAATAATAACACAAAGCTAGTCTTTGTCAACCAACTTTGTGCTATTAATTTAATCTTTTATTTGTTATGCCGTAGCTTGTTCTTCCCCAACTGCAAACTTAACAATTTCCTGTTCACACTTAATCCAAAAGTCCCCGTCCAAGTCCACGTCAAAGTTAACACTTTCTTCTTGTTGCATTCCTTGTTCACTGTAATCAAAGTCAAAGTATTTTTCCAACAAGTGTATATCAAAGTCACACTCATCGCTAAAGTACTTTTGCAAGTTCTTAACAAAGCCATCGTCCGTGTAAATCAAGCCGTCACTTTCTTTGCTAGTGTTCCTGTTAATTAATGTTCCGTTGTCGTCATCAACTCCATCGTACCAAGTGCCGTCTTTGCCACTGCCATCATAATTTGCATAGCCCGTAAGTCCACCACTCCAATACAAGTCCTCTTCCGTAAGTTTTGCCCTGTCTTCTTCTGCGTAGTGTTCGCTACTGTGTTCAGCCGCAAAGCCACATTCACTTACTTTAACTCCCTTAACAACTCCCCTGCTCCATATACTGTCTCCGCTAGTCCATATCCTGCAACCCACGTCAACATATATGCTAACCCTTTGCTCGTCAGCGTCGTGTTCAAAGCTAACATTCTTGTTGCTTAAAAACTTTACGCCTGCTTTAATCTCATCTGTAGTGTATTTTTGTTTTTGCATATTTTAGTACCTCTCTGTTATTAATTAATAATACTACAACTTGCTAATATGTCAAGTGTTTATTTGTTTTTTTCTCTGTTCTCCTTGCCACACTTGTCACACTTGTAGTCGCCATCACAGTTCTCGTGTACCACATTAATAACCCAGTCAATGTCACCCAGCACCTTGCTGTCAATCTTGTCCAAGCCAAACGTCACAATCTTGCCATCTTCCCTGTCGTTGTCCTCACCTATCCATTGTTCCACAAGCTCTCTTATCTCT
>Ga0209336_10000939_pt1 | contig 14510 bp, 9 predicted proteins | sample LinPmetageLP32_FD_184042 | JGI IMG/M metagenome (GOLD analysis project Ga0209336, IMG submission 184042) | Marine viral communities from the Pacific Ocean - LP-32 (SPAdes) (version 2) | ecosystem: Environmental > Aquatic > Marine > Oceanic | place: Pacific Ocean | collected 2009-08-23 | reverse complement strand
TATAACACTGGACAGAGACAACAAGATAGTCTGCACAACCACATTACGATTTTTAAATTATGGTCAGGTAAAGACCTGCCAGATAATAACAAACACCACTAACGGAATACCTCTTAAACAGGTCGAACATGACCATCAAGTTTTTGAAGATTTTGCCAAAGCAAACGGCTGTAGCCACATGCAAGTCTGGGGTCGAAAAGGTTGGCAGAGAAGATTGCAGAGCCTGACTTCAAGACAGGGCAATAAATACAAACCTTTATACTATGTATTCGACATGGAGATATGAAATGACACTGTACAACCCATTTTTTAAGTTTTTAAACCCTCGAAACTCTGGGTTAATTACCTTCAAAGGTGGGGGCGGTGGAGCCAGTGCAGCCGAGGTTGATGCTAGTGTTCAAGCAGGGGCAGACCAAGTTACTGGTGCAATAGGTACAGCATCTCCATCTGGTACAGTAACTGGTAATACAGTAGGTTTTACGACTCCTGTAATTACGAATACCGCCGCCGATGGAACTGTCACAACAACTGGTGGCGAGGAGATGACTGCAGGTGGTAAGACTGTTGATGTTACTGGTACTGTTAAGGGCGATACTGAACAATTAATTGGTGGTCAGTCTACAACCCAAGACCTGATTAATACGAGATTTGATACCTTCGGTGGCGGTGGATCTACTACTAATATTACTAACCAGATTGATACAAGTGACCTAGCTAAAGTAGATCAGGTAAATCAAGGTTTTGCTACTTCGGTTGCTAATCAATCTTCCATATTAGGCGGTCAAAGTAATTTAGCACAAGGTCAAACAGGAATATTACAAGGTCAGTCAGGACTAGCCACTGGGCAGACAGGTTTAGCAAAAACTCAAACTGATATTCTAGGTAATCAGGTAGGTATGCAGACAGGCATAGACACCGCTAATACTGCGCTTACAGGATTAGGATCTGCAGTAGGTGACGTACAGACAGGGGTCGATACAGCTAATACAAATCTAGGTAATCTAGGATCAGACGTAAGTAAAGGCTTTGGAGCCGCCCAAACTCAAGTAGCTAATATGCAACAAGCGGTTCTTAGTGGTCAGGTTTCAATGACTGACGTACTGAATGCAATGCGAGATGAGCAAACTACGCAGTACGGAGATCTCTCAGCTAATCAGGCTACCATAACTGATAACATAGGCGGTGTTCAGACAGGTCTAGACACCCTCAGAACGGATCAACAAAAGGCAAACACTCTAGCAGATCAATCTAGGGCAGAACTAGCTAAGACAGTTACTGGTGGATTTGATGCTGTAACCGAAAACCAAGCGTCACAACAAAATCAGGCAGCTAGAAACGCAGACATATCCATAGCTAACCAATCAGCTATTCAACAACAAGCTGCACCACAGTCCTTGGCTACATTTGCTTCTACGGCAAAGGAGTTAGCCAGTGGTCAGGCTGCTAGTGGTGATGCTACTCCTCAACAGACAGATTTCTTAAATAGGTTAGCTACTATTAAGCAGATATTATCTACACAAGGTAATAACTTGGATGCCAGTATTCGCGCAGAGTACGCCACTATAGCAAATGCTTTTAATAATGATGGTACGCTAATTCCTGCATCAATTAATGAAAATGGCAATCAAGTTAGGCGAGGTATGGATAATGCTGATATGCTTATTACTAATACCTACAACTCCCAAGGTGCTTTAGCTAATCAAAAGAAAAGTGATTTAAACCAACTAATGGCTGCACTAGATACTATGGGCTACCGACAACAAGGTAGTCAATCAGGCGGTCTATCATCTAGCGGTCTAGGCTTAATGTCAGCCCAAAGTAACCAACCATTCATTCAGCAAAATTAAATTAAGGAGCATTTTATGCACCCTGTAAAAATTTCAGATGATGGTGTTAATTTAGTAAAGAAGTTTGAAGGACTTCATAGAGTACAGCCAGATGGTATGGTTAGCGCATATCGCTGCCCTGCAGGAAAATACACTTGTGGATGGGGGGCGACCAAGGGTGTCCGTTCTGGTACTAAGTGGACTAAAGAATACTGTGAGATGCGTCTTATCGAAGACTTAGCCGAACATGGTAAAGCTGTTAAGAAGTATGTATCAGTACCCCTCTCCCAAGGACAATTTGATGCGCTTACGTCTTTTGTATTCAACTTAGGTGAAGGTAACTTTCGCAGCTCCACCCTACTCAAAAAGCTAAACAAAGGTCTGTACGATGACGTACCTGAGCAAATCATGCGTTGGAATAAAGCGCGAGTAGATGGAAAGCTTACTCCTCTAAAAGGTTTAACTCGACGTAGGGCTGCAGAAGCCGCAATCTTTTCTAGAGATGCTGCTATGCCATCTGATGAAGGTGGTCCTGACATGGTGCAGAAGCCTACTGCAGAAGCACCCAAGTCACTAGCTAAAAGCAAAACTATGGCAGGTGTAGGCATTGCAGGTACTGCTACGGCAATGAATGAGATGGCAGGTCAACTACAGGGGCTAGTTGCTTACGCAGACAGTTTAAAAACCATCTTCTTACTGTGCGCTATAGGCGGTATCGCGTTAGCTGCCTACGCAAGATGGAAAGATAACAAAGAAGGCATCCACTAGTGTTTATCTTTAGTAAAATTAAAACTTACATCATTGGTGCATTGGCTCTGGCTATTCCTATTATTTACGTAATGGGAAAAGTCGTGGGGGCTAATAAAGAGAAGAATAAAATTCTCAAAGATGACCTGCAAGCCTCAAAGAAGAAAACTAATTTTTACAAGGCTATTTCAGAACATGAAGAAGATACTATTACTGACCGCAAGTCTCTCACTGAGCGGCTGCGCGGAAACGGTCTATAGGACCGACCTAGAAATTTATTGCCCACCAGTAAAACAGTACTCAGAAGATTTTACTGAGATACTGGCTGTAGAGCTAGATGTCTTAGACGAGGCTTATGAGGCGATACCAACGGTGGTGACCGATTACATATTACTTCGAGATCGTATTCGCCAGTGTAACGCTGAGAAGGAAAAAATAGATGGCTAAAATATTTGGATTTGGTTCTGATGATGGAAATATTTTTGATGCCATAAAAGATATGACTGATGGCGGTGGCGCAGGTCAAGATGGTTCTCAATTTTCTACTGAAGGTGGCATATTAGATAGTGACGGTAATAATGATTATGTAGAACAAGACAGTAATTTCCAAACTAAGTATCAAGGTGGAAATAATGATGGGGGTAGTAATAATACAACTGGCTCTGCACCACAGTCGGGTGGCGTTTTATCATATTTAAACCCAGTAACTATTATAGGTAAACTATCTGGTTGGGCTAATGGCCTAGACCCAGACGCAGATAAAGAAGACAAAGTTATCGATGGCAGACAATATTACACTTCTGCAGACGGTATGCGATACACCTACAACGCATTAGGTCTTCCCTACGAAGTAGTTATGCAAGATGGTAAACTAATAGATAAACTGTCAGTTAAAGACCCTGTAACAAAATTAAGTGGATATCAGCAACTAGCCCAAGATCTAAAAGACAAGGGTGATGATGAAGGTGCAGCCCAAGTCTTACAGGAAGAACAACAAAATTCTGATAATGTTGCAATAGAACAGACTGTAACCGAACAAGTTCTAGAGTGGGCTAAGTCTGCAGGTATTGATACTGAGGGCATGAAAGCAATTGTAGACGACCCTAATAAATTCCTAGCAGATAGAAACCTTAAATTAGAAGACGTAGTACCTACCTTAAACGCTAATGCTACAGGTACGAGTATACTGGGAGATGCCTCTAAGTATCAGCTAGACGTTGACGGTTTAAACCAGACAGCTACCCAAGTAAGTAATATAGCCACGGCTGATAGAATTACCACAGACTCATCTGACGCCAGTACTTATACTGCAGAGACTAATACACAGAAGATGGCTGACGGTTCATATGACATGACTGCAGCTACTGGTGAAATTGATGATGACAACCTCGTAGATGCGTCTGCTATTGAAACTGATTTGCAGGGTGCAGCTACTGGTCGTAATGCAGATGGTACAATTAATTATACTGGTGTTGCAGCTAACGATTACGCAACACAAGAGTTTAGCTCGATCATAGATACATCTACTGTATCAGGTAGAAACTTAGCCAAGGCTCTTGGTGTGGGTAACTACCTAGATGAGAAAGCTACAATTGCAGGTCAGGTAAAGATTATATCTGAGCAATTCGTAAACGATCAAGGTCAAGCTATTATACCTAAGTGGGCGCAGAAGATGGCTAGATCAGTAGCTCAGACTATGGCTTTCGATGGTATTAGCGGATCAGCCCAAACCTCTGCAATGGCTACGGCTATTATGGAAGCAACGCTAGGTATAGCAGAAAGAGAAGCTACATTCTTTCAGACACTTACAACAAAGAATTTAGATAATCGTCAGCAAGCTATAATCAATAAAGCTAATATTTTATCTAGATTTGAGGAAGCTAATCTGGGTGCTAGGCAAGCGGCTGCAGTAAGTAACGCCAAGGCTTTCTTAGAGTTGGATCTCAAGAATTTAACTAACGAGCAACAAACCGCATTAATAAATAAACAAGAGCGTACCCAAGCACTATTTGAAGACAGCAAAATTATAAATGCTCAACGTCTATTCACTGCAGAACAACAAAACGATTTCACTAAGTTTTATGACGAAATAAATTCTCAAATTCAAAGACATAATTCTACTGAAATAAACAATCTGAGGAAGTTTAATGCAGGTGAAGTTAACGACATTGCAGTAGCCAATGCCGAACTGCAAAACAACCGCGAGAAGTTCTATCAGGAGATGCAGTACAACATAGACACTGCTAATGCTAAGTGGCGTCAGGAAGTCACCCTTAAACAGTTTGAGACTACTTGGGATGCCATCTCTACTGATGTTAAAAATTCATTAGACATCTCGACAGAAGGTCAAAATAGAATTTGGGATACGGCTGAAAACTTACTGGACTTCATTCAGAAGACAGCCTCTGGAGACAGAGATGCAGAAGTACGGTTGTTGGTTGCCCAGTTACAAGCACAAGGTCAGCAAACTGGTGGTAGTGGTTTCTTAGATGGTATTTTCAAACTTGCAGGAACAGTAGCAGGTCTAAGTGCAAAACCTTGGTGGCTAGGTGGAACTCCTAAACCTTAACGGAGCATAATTATGAATTTTGAAGAAGCAATTAAGAAGTCAATTAAATCCTTTATGTCTGGAAAACTTCCTGAGAAGTTGAGGGAAGTTCAGGAACAGGACTTCTATTACACCCCTGAGTATTTTGACCTCTTAGAAGAAGACCTAGACGAAGACTCAGAGTCTTCAACGGCTAAGAAGAAAGAGGATATGCCTGATGAAGTTTGAACAGCCAATCCCAGGAGAAAACTTTACCTCTGATACTAGGAATATGCCTTGGCACAGACCGCCTGATATTAATGAGTATGATGATGCGATAGGTTACTTCATCGGTAGACTTGAGGAACCTGAGCAACAAGAACTTACCTTTGCGATGTTAGGTATAGAGGCACAGATTACTACCATAGTATCTGCAGTACTCCTGCAAGGTATCAGGGTTGGTAAGGTAAGTATTGATCTAGCTATACTAATAGCAGGACCACTAGCCAGATTTATTGAGATACAGGCTATGGGTGTTGGCATGAAGTATGACATGGGAATTGATGCAAGTGACCGTGTGATGATTACCCCTACTATACTACGTGCGGCACTAGGAGTGGTCACAGATACACCTATTGAATCCCCAGAATTAGATGCAGAGACACCAGAGGAAGCTACACCAGAGGTAGCACCTGAGATGATGCAAGGGCTGATGTCTATGCCCTCTACGCAAGCAGGTGCAGTGGCAAGTCCTGATGAACAGCAAGCCATGCTAGGCGGCATGGAAGAACCTGCAGAAGAAGAAGAGGTCTAGCATGAGTTTTAGAACTGAAGCAAATAAAGTTAAGTCAGGTATTGCTAGAGGCGACTATAAGAAGAAGCGTGATTACTTTGCTAGTTTTGTAGATCCACTAGTTGCCCAAATGCAAAAACAAGACGCAATAAAAATACAAGAGGATCTGGACAAACGCAGAGAAGCAAGGGCTGAAGCGAGAGAACTAAGAAAGTTACAAACGGCTCAGGATGCAAAAGATAAAAAAGATGAAGCTTTAGTTAATACATTTATGCTAACTCAAGGAGCTTCTGGTAAGGTAGCGAGGTCTCAAATATCGTCTTTAGTTGCATCAGGTTTGGATGATCTTGCTAAATTAACAGAATATTTCAAAGATAAAGTTGGCTTTGATGCAAATCCAGATATGTCGCTTCAAGGTCCAAGTGTAGATCAAAACGACCCAATTAATAAGTTTGGCGGTATAAAGGTTGGTGATAAGTCATTTGGTAGAACTAATGATGGTCCGATTAAAGTAGGTGATTTGAGTGAGATTGCCAAACAAACCAAATACGGAGATGAGATTGCCGACACTGCAGGACAAATGGCAAGAATTTTTGCTCCTTTAGATACTGGAGATGGTGGAAAATTTATATTTGATAAAAAAGAAAAATTATTTGATATATCCAAGTTAACTGACAAAAATTGGTCTCAAACTGCTCAACAACTGAGAGATGAAGGAAAATCATCCGATGCCAGACGAGTGGAAGCGTGGGCATCTTCACAGAGTTGGTTTGAGGTAATACCAGGATATTCTAAAACATCTCTCTTAGAGAAAAAACTAGAAGACATAGAGACAATTGTAGCGACAACTCCTCTAACTAAAAATCAAGAAACACTGGTTAAAGGGATTGTTAGTTTTAAAACTGATCAAGCTGAAGGTAATAAATTCTGGTCTACTCTTGAGACAAGCTTAGATCAAGATTTAGAGAAGCTACAATCTTACATCTACATATTTAAGAAAGATTCAAACGAGTATAAAAATATAGAGGCGGCAATAGAAGTAAAAGAAACTATTGCAGGTTTGAAGACTGCTACTGAGGCATCACGAGAACTTGAGAAACCCTCTAGCTATTACGATCAAGTATTAAAAGCTCTACAGATACAAAATATAAAAGAAGATGATCCTTTAATCGATAGTAAAATAAAAACTATCCAGACACTCACTGCGATGAAGTCCTTTGCCCTTTCAGTCGAAACTGACAAAGAACTAGCTACAACAAAAGCTATGTCTGCAAAGGAACAGGCTCTAGATGCTTGGTACGAGAAGAACGGCTACTATACAATGACTAATGTGGATGGTGCTAATGTAGTTAATATACCTTCAGTTGAAGCCTTAGCTCAGTTTGAGAAGCAGTGGGCAGAGGCTACGGCTAAAGCTAAAGAGCCTGATGACTTCTATACTGAAGATAAACTCTTAGCTATGCCTATTGAGGATCTCAAGGTACTCATAGATACTGGACTACTATCTGACAGATCTAAGATTGAGACCTTGGTCAAAAACATGTACGACAGTAGATCAAACCAGAAATTAACTAGCCAAGTTGTGGATGGTACATTCAACTCCGTAGTAGATATCAATAAATTTATTGCTCAAAAAGGAACTGATCTTTTAGGTGAAGATGGTGAACCTACCGCTGAAATGCAGTCATTAATGAGGCAGAAGATAGCCCTGTTAGATGATGCCGAAAAAATAGCTGCAGAGAAAGATATTAATCTCTATCAGCTTAGTTTGAGAGAGTTTTTCAAAGATAAAGACATGACCATAGAAAATATGGCTGAGTTTGATCGATCTTGGAAGGAAATGACTACGGTCAAAACAGAACCGAAGTTTGTTAAAAGGACTTTATATGCTCCAAACGGAGATACCATAGAAGTAACTTCCGAAGATATGCAACAACAATACATAGATCTGGGATATAATGCGGTAAAATCTGGACCTATTACTCAAATGCTAAGGGATATGGGTTTAGATGATAATGCAGAGAATAGATCTAAAATAACTGCAGTTAAAAATGGACTTATATCTATCGGTGCAGCACTTGACGGTACACCAATATTTATCGATAAGGCAGGTGGTACTGCTACACCTATAGACATGGGTAATGTTACATCTCAAACTGTACCTACTACTGTAGCAGATCTTATTCCTCAAACTGGTGGATTAGCACTTAAATATGTAGATGAGAATAATAATCCAAAAGTACTACCTATATCTCAAGAAGAGATTGCCCAAGCTCAAGCATTTGAGCAAACCATAAGTGAAAGTGCTAGAGAAGGAATGCAGGGAGCCGTTGGTATCAAGGGTGTCTGGAATAAATTCTTTGGTAAGATTACAGACGCTGCAGGTTTTCAAGGTTTTAAGAATGAAACCAATGCTATAGCTTTTATTGAGGGTCTACGTCTTAATACAACGGTCAAGTTAGCAGCCGCCCAAGGAACTAGAGATAGTGTGTGGCAGAAACAACAAATTCTATTTACCTTACCCGAAACTGCTAAATTTTGGCAGGGTCCAATTGAGACAGGGGCAAAAGTCCAAAATACCTTAAAATTAATCGAGCAAGGTATAGCTAACTTACAGAAAGAGTTAGTTTCTGAAAAAGTTAATAAAGCTGATAAGAGTGACGCTACAAAAGCTCTGATTGCTATGCAGGACTTACAAGTAATTTGGTCTGATCTGAATGGGATATTTGACGAAATAAATGCAGGTAAAACTGAAAACAAACCTAAAGTAGGTAGTTTCCTAAAACCTAAAAAACTTTAGTCAGGAATTTAAAATATGGCAGAAGAAAACGATAGAGAATTAGACATTGATCTACTTATTGATCAGCGAGGCTCTATGTCAGATGATGAAATATTTGACACCATAACTCAAGGAGATGGTATTAAGGCAGTCACTATCAATGGAGAGGTTTTAAATTTTGAGGAAGCTCTGCAGGGTGGTGTAGAAAAAAGCCAAATCTTAGATTTCTTATCTACAGGTAAGGATGTTAGAGATGCAGGTGCAGGAAGCACTTTTATGCAGATGATGGCAACTGGTCTGACTAATGCAGCAGGTATGGGAGTAGATTTAGGTAATGCAGCTTTACAGGGAGTAGAAGGTGGATTTAGGCAGGGTGTTAATAAACTAGCAAGTATAAATGCGCCTGAAGGAGTAGATGACTACACCTCACCTAACTATGACCCTAGTTTTTATTTAAGCACTGACCCAAAAGACTTTAAACTTTCTGCACCTAATCCTGTAGGTGGCGGTCAAAGTATAAGGGATGGTATAGAAACTGCATTTAATGAAAGATATGGTAAGTTTGGTACAGACTATACTCTGGATTATGCAGACAGCCCTGAAGAATTTGAAAATACAGCTATTGCTAAAGGAGGCGGTATAGTTGGGGAAAATCTACCTATAATTGTATTTGGTGGCCTTTATACTGCGCTTAAAGAAGGTGCAGAGCAATTAGGTAAAGCAGGTGTAAAACAGGTATCTAAAAAAAGTAAATCTAAAGATTTTGTTAGAACAGAAAGCCAAGCTACAGCGTTTGGTGCAGGTGCAGTTGCTACGGCTGAACAGGTAGGTATTATTAATGATAATCCCTTTGTTGAGATGACTGCAGAACTACTGGGTAATCTATATGGAACTAAGCCAAGTATAATAAAAACAGGTGGTAAGCTTTTAGCAAAACCTTTTAAACAGCTTCTAAAAGGCGCAACTAATAAGGCTGCTACTGAGGGTGCTATTAATGAGGTGGTTAAGCAGTTAGATACCTCTAGAAAAAAATTACTAACGCTTGCTAAGACTGCAGAGGCTAATGGTAATACTGAATTAGCAGATGCATACAAAGCTGAGGCAGAGCTATATACCGTAGAGCAGGTAGTACAAGACTTATTCAACGGAATAGACCGACAAAACCAAGTAATTGATCCTGATGGTATAGCAAGAGGTGATCTACCTGCAGGAACTCTCTCAGGCAATCCTGCACTTATGGCTATCCAGAAAAGTCTACAGGGAAATCCTGAATTTGATGGTCAGGTTGTAAGACGTATAAATGATACCATTGCCTCAATCTTTGAGGTCTCTGAGGCATTGGCTAGAGGTGGTAATGTAAAAGCCGCTGAAGCATTGAATTACAGAGCATATCAGACAGCCCTTAATGTAGCCATTGAATCTGCACAGAGAGAAGCTTTAGCCGCCTTTGATAATGTTGGTACTGGGGCAGCTAGGGAGCAAGCCTCAATCGATGCACAACGTATTCTCTTTGAAGCTAAGAATGAGTTTAGAAAAGTTGAAGATTTAGTTTGGGGTCGAATACCTAAAAATATAATGGTAGACGGTAAAAAATTTGCTGAAGGTGTAATCAAAGTAGTTGATGAAAGAATTTTAGGGAATATGAGTTTGACCTCTGACCCTGAACTCAATGCTGAAATTGCACGTTTAGCTCAAGGTGGTCAGATACAGCTAGGCGAGTTAATTAAGCTAAGAAGTATTCTCACCGACTTATCTAGAAGTGCTACTGCTAATTCAAATTTTAAAGAGGCAGGTATTCTAGACGAACTTGCTAATGCTGCCTTAACTCAGATGGAAGAGGTTGGCGGTGAAGTTGGTCAACGAGTAGAGCAAGCAAGAGCATTTAGTTTAAACTTAAATATACAATTCAATCGTTACTGGAATAAAGATGTGCTAGGGATGCAATCCAGTGGTGGAACTAGTATTAGGGATACGAGAGTTCTTAACGAAGCAATTGCCCCAGAAGGACAAATAGCAAGTGAGAATTTTGCAGATATGCAGTCGGCTGCAGAGTCTACTGAAGGAGCTAGAGAACTAGGAGAAGCAGCCCTTACTGAATTAGACGAAGTCAAAAGACAACAAGATGCAACTAGACTTGGAGATGATGGAAAAAGAGCTAGTGATGATGCTGCTAATATAGCTACTAGAGATGATGTAATATACCCAGAGAATACATCTTTTCCATTTATGGGTGGGGAAGAGCGAACAGGTTTTGTAGACGGCTTTACGATGGATGACGGTACTAGAATTTTCCCACCAGAAGGTTCTGCAGATGCATCCAGACTAGATGCTGAGTTTAATCGTCCTGAAGGAGAAACTTACCAAAGAAACCCTGACCCGATAACTGACGAAGATTTTATCGATGGAGCTAGTGATTTCTATGATCCTGAAGGTAAAGCAGGTACGGACTCCCCTACTCGTGTAGCTATTAGAGATGAAGGAACTGTGGCAGACTTAGGTGCAGAGATGTCTCAAGCACAGGAAAGTTTCCTACGTTCTAAGATAGTCAGTTTTCGTAATGCAGATAATACAATCAACGATCAAGCAGTCACAGCTTTCTATGATAACAACCCTGAGTTAATTTCTAGGTTTCCTAAGCTAAAAGCCGACATGGATTCTTTAATATTTAGAATGAAAATAGCTGACGATATGGCTGCAGATTTAGGTACAGCGGCTGATGCAGGTCAGTTACCTGAAGCTATAATACAGGCTATAGATACAGATCCTATTCAAGGTTATGCTAGATTAGCTACTGAAGCTAAGAGCCTAGAACAAATCAAAGATTTTAGAAATGCAACAATAGATTCAATATTTGTGAAAGCTACCGATAGCGCAGGAAATGTTGATATGATGACTGTTGTTAAGGAATTTCTTACTCCTCGATCTGGAAGACAGGGAGATCAAAGCGATTTACTTTCTATTATGGAACAAAATAAAATTATTACTGCTAAAGAAAAAGAGGCAATCGGTACGGCTTTGGCAGAAGCCATTAGAATTGAAAAAACTAAAATGGACCCAACTGCGTTTAATGAGGTAATTGGTAAGATACCAGATATTGCAAGTAACTTATCTAGAATAGTTGGTGCTAACTTAGGTGTCCTCTTTGGTAGAGGTGATGCCTCACTGCAAGCAGCCGCAATTGGTTCGCAATATCTTAAAAACCAATTCGATAAATTTCCCATGCTAAGACAAAAGGAAGTACTGCAGGAATTGTTTAAAACACCCGAAACTTTAAGAGGCTTAATTGCAGCTAATCCTAATATAAGAAGAACAACACTAGATGGCGTAAAGGAATATTTTACTTATTATGCTTCTATGGGTGCAAAGCAAGGCATACAAAGTGCGGCTAAAGATGGAAGTGGGTTTGTTGCTAACACAGCTTTAGATGCGGTAACTAAATTACCAGTAAGTACTAGAGTCGGTCCATTTACTGGGGGAGTAGAAAACGAAGAAAGACCTCTGGTAACAGTCGATGAAGAGATGATGGAGTTAGGTATTCAGTAAAAGAAATCCCCTGCCTCATTACGAAAGCAGGGGATTAACCAACTAAAATGGTAACCAACCATTTCAAAAGCAATTTACTCTTTATGAGCCTCTAAGTCAATAGATTTAGGGGCTTTTTTCATATAAAACAGGCATTTAGACACCACATGAGCCACCTTGTCCACTGATGTCACATATATCATGTGTCTCAACGTGTTCATCAAATTCTTCGCCTAATTTATCCACTGCCTCTTGATATGGTACTGCAGTTAGAGGCTGACCGCCTCTCGATCCATCAGGATAACACGTAAATCCACGTAATCGAGGAGCATACTTAGCTAGTGTGTGGGCAAAGTCGGATACTGTAGACTCGTTATTCATCTTAGAACCCCACGCAGGTAGGTTTATGGTAGATGATATAGACATATCAACGTAATCCTGTACGTCAGCTTGGAAAGACATCCTACGTTCATAGTCTGCAGCCAGATCCAAGGCACTCTCTACGTTGTCTGGTTCTATTCCGTATCGATCTATTAACACTTGAGCCGCTGAGTCTACTACATACTGGTATACCCACCTAGAATTACCCTTCAGATATCGTCTTTTATAGGCTACAGCAAAAATAGGCTCTACTCCAGTGCTAGTTCCTGCTAAAATGCCTATCGATCCTGTAGGAGCCACTGCACGGTTAGCTACTGGTCTACTTATTCCTAGATGATCTGCAGTCTCCCTACTCACTTTATCAGACACACCTTTATACACAGATAGCCATGAGTGTAATGTCGGTGTTACCTCGTACTTAGATCCTTGATGAATAAGCCACTCATGCATACCCATCAGCCCTAAACCTAGTCTACGGTTTTTCTCTCTGGTTTCATATACCTTCTCATAAGGTAACTTAGCTCTCATTGTTCCACAAATTAGAAACTTAGTAGCCAAATCTACAACGTCTGCCATTTCATGGATGTCTGTTATTCTACCCATGTTAATAGAGCCTAAATTGCAGACATCACTATCGTCAGACGAAGTTACCTCAGTACAGGCGTTTCTCAGAGTTTCATTCTCTTTATCGAAGAAGTTAAAACTAAATCCAGGTTCTGCAGTACGCATTGCCTGTTCTACGTTTTTGAGAAAAGTAGACCCAATATTACCAGTTTTGTAATAATTGAGCAGCCACTCAGTGTCATAGTTTACTGAGATGTTGGTCATGTCGAGAGGCGCAGGAAAGTTAAAGTCTTCTTGCTTTATATCCCAAAGACTTTTGCCTGTACTACCTACTGGCATATTTCGCCAATCTTTAGCAGTTAGAAACTCATTAATATCTCTATGCTTCCAATTAAGTGATGCGTAGATGGCAGATCTTCGTGATCCACCCTGCATAACACGCCTACCTATCTCATTAAGCATATTCATCTTAGGTATAGGTCCAGATGCCTTCCCACCTGTTTTATTTATAGGCGCACCACTGGGTCGGTATACTGAGTAGTCTACCCCTATTCCACCGCCTGTCATTAAGCAGCTTTCGGCTTTCCAACTTAGGTTAGCCCAATCTTCTCTGGTGTCCTCTTCTGCCTTTAACAGATAACAGTTATTGAAGAATTTATTTGGTCTCCCTGCGTAGTATAGATACCTACCCCCAGGAATGAACTTCATGTCTCGTACATATTCAGTGAGTTGGTCACACTCCTCTGATGTTAGTATCTCCCCACATACATCATCTATTAAGGTTTTAGCTAAGACAGACCAAGTCTCTGCCCCTTCATGTTTGTATTTGTGATTAAAAATATCTTCAGAAAATTTACTTCTAAACATAGGATTTAGGTTAGATTTGAAACTGCTCATTGGTTACTCCACTAGGTCGGTTAGTTTTGGTTTTTTATAATTTGGTCCTTTGATGACTTTGCCTTTGGCATTTTTTATTGGCTTGCCATCCAAGCCTAGCTTGCTCATATTTGATAGGTGAACTCGCCTTACGGCTTTGTCTAAATCCCATCCATAAGTGGCTGCATATCCGTAGAGTACGTACACCAGATCAGCTATCTCCTTGAGCATGTTTTCAGGATCTGTTCCTGTAGCACTCTCAAGGGCAAGCTCATCAAATTCTTCCTGTATAAAGTTAAAGCGTAGGTTCTCTAAGATCATGTCTTTGTACCACTCCTGATCGAGTGGCTGTTCCATTCTCTTGGCAAACTCTCTGACCATTTGTAATGGTGTCTGGAAGTGTTTATCCCAATCATCTGGCATATCATGCAACCCTGCCTGAGAGGGTGGCTCTTGCATGTCTTCAAATGCGTCAATATCCTGTTTAGTTATCAT
>Ga0209336_10000935_pt1 | contig 14542 bp, 10 predicted proteins | sample LinPmetageLP32_FD_184042 | JGI IMG/M metagenome (GOLD analysis project Ga0209336, IMG submission 184042) | Marine viral communities from the Pacific Ocean - LP-32 (SPAdes) (version 2) | ecosystem: Environmental > Aquatic > Marine > Oceanic | place: Pacific Ocean | collected 2009-08-23 | reverse complement strand
ATAGTATAGTATCGCGTAGCATAGTTAGTTTAATAAAATTATTTTTTTGCCAGTTTGCCTTTGCTTTTTTTTGGTTCGGTGTAATTCTCAAAGACTTGTTTGGGTTTTACCTTTTTGTCATCTTCCACTTCTTTCTGAACTTTGAATTGAATTGGAGGGTCTGGGTCAGTTGAGTTCGGGTCGTGTTCCATAGGTTTCTTGTTCTTCATTGGGCGTTTATACATTGCTTTATAAAGTATGAAATATTTTATTCTTATTTAAATTATTTCTTATATTATAAAATGAGTTTAGTGATATGTAGCAATCTACAAGACGATTACCTGAAAAAGGATAATGATGGGGTTTTTATTAATATGCGGGGTGTAGGAAGTTCTGCCCCTAATAGTTTCACAAACCACTTCTCCTCGGTATTCAAAATTGCCCCTAATTCAGAGGTGGCAGTTCAATCTGTTAAAATTGAGCGTAATTCATTAGCAGTAATAAATGGCAATAAGTTCTTTTCCATATTCCTCGGACCGGGTCTTTCATCTACCACTTCTTACAGAGACCAAACCTGCCTCCCAATTTGCGTCAGACTTAAAGAAGGAAGATATGGAGTTATGGATTTAAGCAAAGAACTGGAAAGATGCTGGAAAGATGAAGCACTTGATTTCCACCCAGATTCTTTTGGAATGTGTAAATGTGCCCCTCAATATTCTCTTGCTAATAATTCAAGTGATTTTACCGGGTATTTATTTGAATATAACGGGTCAGGTAAAGCAGATGCTATTAATACTGCCCAAGCAATGACCTCTTGGGTGAAAGCAGGAAGGAACGGGGCAGATACTGATTATTCGGTCGCAAATGGTAATAATAGTTCTTTGATAGTCAAGCGCGATTTGGCAACAGGGGGCACTTTTAAATATGCTATTGGTAGGGGCAAACTGGTCTCCGGTGGTGGAGGGGTTGCCGTTGATGGGGGTTTAAAATCTAATCCTCTTTCAATGGTAAATGGAGAGTTTGAAATACAGATTCCCACTGATTTGGGGCAATATTGGGAATGCGGATTAACAAGAGCGGTCAATGAAGAACACCCTGCCCCTGATTGGTTCATTCAATCCTCGCAGGCACTCACCGAGGGGTCAAGTTATGAAGCGGGTTTTATGGATTATAAATTAACTTGGGCACCTCGCCCAGATGGTGTTTATGGATTAATAATTGAGCAAGCAATTGCCGATGAAGGGGGAGTTGTGAGAACTGATGGGTCGGCAAAGTTTAGAATGGTTGAATGTAAATATTTTGGTAGAACTTCTCCTAACGGATTGGAGAATGTAAAAATGGATTCTGTGGTCTGCCGTGGTGCTCACGATGGTTCAGCAAATACATATTACACGCGATTTAAGTTTAAGGCAATTGGAGAGTTGATGACACTTGAAGCATACAAGGAAACAAAGGCAGGGGGCACTTGGGTTCCGTTAATTGATGGAAGAAAAGACAAGGCACTTATGGACTCTGAAGTAGGGGCATATAATTACCCTTCTGGCAATGCTTACAAAGTGCCGTCAGCATTCAAACCAATTAACCAAAATTGTTGGAATCTTTACCCGAAAATAGGATTGCTTGAAAAGGACGATACAATCCAAATTAATAAATGGGGAGGGAAACAAGATTCTGGAATATTCCCTGAAAATAATACTACCCCTGGCACAGCGTTCTGGGCAAGGCAGTGGGACGAAGATGGTGGTGAATCATTCGGTCAATTATTCTCAATGAAAGAAGTTATCAATATTGACAAGGGTATTCTACAAAATGGTATTCAAGAAACAGCGACTTACACTTGTAAATTGCTAACTGCCGACGGAGAAGGGGTAGATTATAAAGTTGGAATATTGCCCCAGGCAACGGACCCAGTGAATAGGGGCGTTAATTTCACAGAGAAGAACAAATATGACTCTTACCGGGGCAATTGTGCCGATATTCTGGGATTTCAACAAATGACCGAAGTTATCAATGACAGAATGGGAAATACATTTAATAAGGCAAATCAAGACCTATCAAATGCCAATGGTATTAAGTGGATTGTGGGGTCTTCACAGAAACCAGTATTCTCATCTCACACCTGCTTCGTAAGTTGCCCCACGCTGACTCATCAGAGTTTGAATATGGCAAAGCAACTACCCTCAAAGATACTATACCATATACCCCGATTCAGCAATTCGGGTAAAGAGTTCGGAAATCTGTTCTTTGAATCGCCTGAAAAATCTTACCTTAAATTGAATAACTCCGAAGAATTAAACCTCAATGAATTACAACTTGATATTAAAAATACCGACGAAACATATGCCCGAGATTTACAGGGGCAAACTACAATTGTCCTTCATTTTAGAAAGAGTAGAGATTAATAGAAATAAATAGAAGATTATTAAGTCTATATTTTTCTATATGTCTATTTATACAATGAACAACGCCGACCTTGATATTACCCCTCCCGAAGTGCCCGAACCTAATGAACAACCAGATGACCCACTTGAATATGCGGAGCAACCGGACCCAGTAGAACAAGAGATAGTAGAAGAAGAAGAAGAATTACCCCTGCCACAGGTTAAACCTATTGTGCCAGATAATGCTGTATTTGACGATGCCCCTGCCCAAGCACCCCCTAAACGAGCAAAGCGACCCATAAGCGATAAGCAGAGGGAACATCTTGCTAAAATCAGAGTTAAAGCATTGGAAGCAAAAAGGGCAAAGCAATCACAGAAACCTAAAAATAAATCTGCCAAGAAGGTATATGAAGAACAGGTAGAAGAAGAACACGAATATGTGCCGGAACCAGTTAAACCAGCAAGAGATTCTCCTTTGTATCAATTAACTCAAAAGCAGTTGCGAGATTTACAGATGGAAGCAATCTATGGATATGATATGGTCAGAAAAGATAGAAAGCAGAAGAAACAGCAAGCACTGGCAGAAGAAGAACAGAAACAGCAGACCTTCCAGGCAGTCAATAGGGCAGTAGGAGGGGGTAATCCATCGGTATTTGATGGTCTATTTCAATAGGGGGGGTCCGAGGGTCCGACCTAAACATACAAAAAAAAGATTCTCATTTAAAATAAAAAGCAACTCAACTCAAAGTAATTTTTAGGGCAAAATGCCCGGACCCCTGGACCCAATTTAATTTTGTTCTGTTGGTTCCCTTATTATCTATATTTTTTGTCTCTCTATTTATTTCTATATCTACTATATAAATGAGTAAAGACGCCACATCGGGCAATTTCCCAGCAATATTAAAGGTCAATGACCCGCCCAAAGAAAAGATTAAACCCCTTCACCCACATCTGCCCCAACCACCGGCATTAATGCTAATGATATCCCCTATCCGCACAGGTAAATCCACAATAATATCTAACTTGTTGTTAAACTCCCATTTCTATGGTCAAGATTATTTTGATGAGGTAATGTGTATATCTCCAACAATCTACAATGATAAAACATCAAGGTTCTTAAAAAAGGCATTTGATTGCTACGATGGATATGACGATAAAATTATCACTGACTTAATAGCGAAACAGGAAGGATATGCCGACAATATGGAGGAGCGACCCGAAGTTGCCGTGGTATTAGATGATATTTTGGGCACAATTAGGCGTGAAGCAAATGTTAATCATTTGGCATCACGATTCCGACATTATGGCATCAGATTACTATTAATGTCAAGTCAGAACTACCGCTCTGTCTCACCGGTTATTAGGTCTAATGCTACCAATATGATTATAGGCAGTCCATTTCCCAATATGAAAGAACTTGGCAAGATTGCCGAGGAGATAGGAGACCAATTTGGAGGGGCAGATAATTTCCTTAAAATATATTACACAGCAACTCCTGAAAAATATGACTTTCTTTATTTAGATTTACAATCCAATCCGCCCCTGGCATATCACAATTTTGAGAAGGTTATTGCTACGGGTGGTCAGCATAAAGAGATGGAAGGGGGTATTGAAGGGGCAGTGTCGTCTCTTGAAGTGCCCAAAGAAGATATGGAGAAAGAAGCGAAGAAAAAGACCCCCAAAAAAAAATGATTGGTATAGTATAAAATGTCAGACTTCGGTATAAGTAATGCTATAAGCGATAGTAATAATCTCATAAGTAGTTCATCTGCCAGAGCACGCGACGCTCGGGTTCATAATCAACAGGTTAAAAATACATACGATAATCAAGTAAATGCTATTAAGTCAAGCGCGACTGCCCCGAAAGCGGGCGAGGCGGTGAAGGAGGGACTAACTGATTTAGGAGGGGCAGTTGCTGTTGGCAAGGAAGCACAGAAGGTTAATAAGATGGGACTGGGCAATTATTTGAAGGGGCAACCGGCAGTTGCCAAAGCAAATCTATCATCGGGAGTTGAAACGACCAAAAAGGCGTTCGGAATGGGCAAATCAGAATTACCGGCAAGTGCTGACCTCACCCACATCACCGACCCAAATACGGGTGTTATTGGTCCATTGACTAAACCAGGGGCAACAACTCCCGATGGTCTATTACCCATTCGCACATCTTCGTCTCAAGTATTAAGAGACGCTGGCACTAATTCAGAAGAAGGTGGAGGATTGGTAGAAGGAATGGCAAGAAAAGCAATTGGATATGTTGCTGATATACCCAACGCACAAATAGGGGCATTAGCAAAAGGGGTCGGTTCATTAGCATCTGTTGCTACTGCTGGATTTACTGGAATTGAAGACCTTGTATCAGGTTCTACCGGAGGAAGTGAAGGAAAAGATGCTACGAGTTTATATAAGGCAGGTAATGATGCTTCGCTCATTGCTGGGGGACTTGATGCGATGTCTCTTGCTTTGCCAGTATTTGCCCCGGTTGCTCTCGCCGCCGACGCTACGGCGGGCATAATGGGTATTGTAGGCGAATCGTCTGAAGCATCAAAGAAAGCGTCTGATTCAAAGAAGAATGAACAGGCAAGTCAAGAAACTGCCCCTTCCCAGATAGTTTCACAAACTGCCCAGGGAGATGTGGCATCTGCTTCAACATCTCAAAGAACCTATTAGAAATGTTAATAAATAAAAAGAAATTATACAAGAATAAATAATATAAATCCTATATTATAAAATGAGTTTTTGGAGCGTTGATGATAAAATCCCTGTAAGACAAACCAAAGTAGCAATTAATGCCGAGCACGGGTTAGAGTATAAGTCATCTCAAAAGATAGACTTTCATATCCCCCCGACTATTTCCTACTTTCAACCAAAGGAATCGTATTTAGAGTTTGATGTTCAGATTCTACCAGTTAATGGCACAGACAACGATTCCTGCCGATTGACCCTTGATGCCGAACTTGGGGGGCAATCATTGATTAGAGATATTAGGATAAGTTCCGGAGGGGCAGGTTCTGTTCTTCTTGAAGAAATACAAAATTACAATACCCTATGTGCTATTAAATATGATTATGAATCCAACGATGTATTAAGACACAAGAGAGCAATGACCGAGGGTTGTGTTAGTTATGACCCAGACAATCGCGGGACATATGGCACTACCAAAAGTGATTTAAATAATCACAAATCTCAACCATACTCCCAACTTATCCGAGATGGAGACGGCAAACCAATCGCCGTTCCTTCAACTACAAATACCACTTGGAGCACCGACTGCGATTCTAATATGAACAAGGTGAAATGCCTATTGCCCCTTAACACGGGTATATTCTCAAATCCAAAGGTTTTCCCTGCTCTTTTGACGGAGGGTTTAAGAATTGAAATTATCCTTGAATCTGCCGGCAGAGTATTAAGAATCCCCGACACTCTCAATCCAGTAAGACGCTCAAATCTTGGTCTTCAATTCCACTCCGTCACGGGCAAAGATACGGATATTGAACCCGGCGGTCCTGCTGCCCAGGGTGGTTTATTGAAGGACGATGGTGGAGGTGGTGGAAAGACCAGTTCAATCTATGTAATGCGAACTAATAACATTACTTCGGTAGATAATGTGCCCCTTGTTCCGGGTCAGAAGATTGTGCTGGTAAAGGCGGGAGATATTAACCCTGCCACAACTGAATCGTGGTATGAAATGCCAGGGGCAGTTTGGTGTGCGAAGACCTCCCTATCAATGATAGTTAAGCAAATTGAATTAATTGCCGGAGATGGCAACCCAGCAACTGCCGGTGGCAGACACGGATTAATAAAGATTACATTTACGAATGAGATTGAGAATAAGCAGACTGCTGACCACATTATGAATAAGGGTGGTTGGTTCGTGTGCGATGGTTCGGTTCGTGATGTTGTGCCCCTAACTGGATTAGCAAATACTACAAGAGATTTAAATGCCGATTATAAATTAAGCAATGTCCAGTTGGTTCTCCAGCAGATTGATATGCCCAGTGGATATACCCAAAAATTAATGACAATGATGAAGGGCGGAGGCACAATGAATTATGACTTCCTTTCAAATACAAATTACAAATACTCCCAATTGAAAGGCGACCGAGTGGCGAATATTAGATTGCCCCTGTCCCAGAGTCGTGCCAAGTCTATTCTATCCGTTCCAACTGACGGCGAGGTATATAGGGACCGCGAATTAATAACTGGTCAGGCAGATACATTAGGGAATACTTGGTTCGGAAGTGCCGGCGACCCGAATTACCCAGACGCAGATTGCCCCTCCGCTATGCCGTATCTTGAAGAATTAGATGATGGATATGACAAGATGAACTTTTCGGTCCGCACAGGATTAACCGGAATCTGGGACGAACTCTCCGACTACCAGTGGTTCTATGACGGCAAATTAAATCCCTCTCGTAAGGTAAATGTTGCCCCTCTATCTGGTAGATTTAGTATTACCCAGCAACCTCTAATTGAATTGGAGAAAGCGTTGGCGATGGCGGAGATTGAACCTCTATCATTCCGCAAGTTCAGGCAGAACGCAGTTATTGGGCGAGCACTTGCTCTCCAAGATGGTGTCTATGATTGTAGGGGCAGAGATTTCAATCTCCAATGTAATTACCAGGGACTTCGTGCCCCTGTTAAGAATAAGTTGTGGCACAACTTCGTGGCACATATTCGTCGCATTGAAGTGAAAGGAGACCAGATAAGTCTTCAGGTCTAAATGGGTCTTCTCTCCAATTAAATAATGTAAATTAATTACCCCTCTTTTTTATTAATTCATATAGTATAAAATATGAGTCAAGGCAATGTTAATCTTCACATAACTCCCAGTAATGTTTTACCATCGGGTAAAATAAGTTTTAAATCCGGCAATCCGGTAGTTCAATTTATAATTGGTGAGCAGGACCGACTCTTGCTCGGCAATTCTGTGCGTTTAGTTGGAAAGTGTGAGTTCTTTAAGAACGATGCTGGCACAACAAACCCAATAAAAGATGATGGATTATCTATGGATAGTCGCACCGGCATCTACTCAATGATTGACCAAGTAGTCATCAAATCTCAAGCAACTCATCAGGTAATTGAGCATATCAAAAATTACAACAGAATGATGAGTTCATACATTCCATCAACGACGACTCTTCAAGATGGATTTTCTCATCTCTCCCAGACGGCACTTACTACTCCGGCATATGAATGCCAGAAGAATGCTATTGTAAATGCCAATGCTCAAAATCGCACGGGTAAAGAACAATCCAATAGTTTCTGCGTCCATTTGCCGTGCGGATTATTCAATGGCACCCAAGGAATACCCCTATCTGGTTCGGGGGGTATTGGTGGTCTATTAATTGAAATACACCTTGCCCCTGATAACAACTGCCTCTTTGACCGAAATGGCACATCAGCAACAACTGGTTTAAATGAAAGTTTCTATGAATTGTCCCAGGTCCATCTCGCCGCCGAGTGCGTAGATGATGTCCGCCCACCGGGGCAGACTTCTACATTTGAATACAATTCAATATCAAGTTATTTCGCCTCTGTTAATTCTACCAATGCTATTATTAATTTTAATCTGGGTCTTTCCCGAGTCTTGGGTATCTTTATGAACTTTATTCCTTCCCATATGATTAATAACTTTGATGCCAATGGTATGGCAACAATGCCCCTACAAAATGCTGATAATTCAAGGGCAGATGTTAAGCAGATTGTATTTACCCGTGGAGGTCAGAAATATCCATTTATGTATAATGTAGATTTAGAGCAAAAGACAGAATCCGACCAAGAGACAATTGACCCGCAATTCACCCGAACCGGGATTGACGCAATCCGCGCGTTTTCAGGGGCAAGTCGTCTAATCAATTCAACGACCAATACATCGCTTCGTAATATGACCGCCGAGGCATTTGTCAGTGGCGGGGGCAATTCTCACGCTGGTGTCAATCCAGGTAATGCCCCTGCTGGCACTAACAATTCTTCCAAAGATGGAGGCGACTGCTTTACACTTGGAGTTGGTTTTGACAGCATTTCAAATCAAGGTATTTCATTTGCCACTGAATCATTTGGCGTCAATCTTGAATTAGGTTTAACAAGCAATTTCCCGCACGGGGTATATATGTTCTGCCACGCTAAAAATACCCTTGTCTTTGGACCGGGGGGTGTTCAAGTCATTAATTAAATGATAATTTTATTTCCTTTTTTTTTATTAATTCATATAGTATAAAATATGAGTATGACAAGCAGTTCTATTCCCGACCTTTTAAAGATTGGTTCAATTCCCGTAAATACTTCCCAAGATGTTGAGACGGCAGTTCTTGAACCGGTAGTTCATTCAGATGAGTTTTGCCGATTTGTTTTCCAGAACAAGGGCATTCTCCACTCTCATTCAAAGATTGAAATTGGATTAAAGAACCTAAATGCCAAGGGTTCGGCAATCTTCCCGATTGGCGTTGGGGTCTATTCATTGATTGAGCGAGTTGCCCTAAAAATGGGAACAAAGACTTTATGTGAAATTGAAGATTTCGCCCATTACTATGCCTATAAATCTCTCTTTACTTCAAATGAGAATATGAAAGAGCGGGAACTTTATTTAACCTCCCGTTGTTTATCCCACGGACCGCAGTATGAAGATTCAACGAGTAATATTGGCGTTGGACAGGGTGGGGGTGAAAGTGATACTATGGCACCAAAAATTGCCCTTGATATTGGCAGAGACTACAATGATGCCCGAGGGTGGAACGACGCTGACCAACTGGCAGTTAATGATGGTATGAATCTTGCCCCTTTTAATTTCTCTAATCTTGAACAAGAATACAGCGATAAATCGGGTAATGCTCAACCGGTTCGTGATGGAACATCTACCTTCCAATTGAGTCTCTCGGAACTTTGCCCCTTTTTAAAGATGAATCAATTGCCCCTATATATGATTAAAGAACCAGTTTCTCTTGAACTCACCTTCTCTCGTCCGTCCGGCACAGATTCTTCGGCAGTTCAATCACGCCGAGTAGTTGCCTGGAATGACAATTGGGGAGGACCTGACGGGGCAAGTGCTCCGCTCGCTGGTGCTGATGTTATTGATACGAGCAAGACTCGTCTTATTGCTGACTATTTATACTTTCCCCAAGAAATGATGGAGGCATATGCCCAGGCAAATAAAAATATGTCATTTACCTATGTAGATTATCAGTTATCTAAATATAGCATAGCAACGGGCAGTGGTTCCGAAGATATAAGAAATATTGGTGGTGCTGGCAGAATTGTAAGCAAGATTTTCTGGGGCATTCAAAACGAGTTTGAAGAGCAGGAATATCTACTCAATAACTACAATAGTCGCGCCCCTACTCGCGACTATACCTATCCTGTCGGGGCAAATGATTCTAACCATTCATTGACCTGTAATATTAAATATAATGATAATTTCCTTTATCCTATTGATGTTAGCAATTCATCAAGACATTTCCACAATGTCCAGCAGACAGAAGGTCTTGTGCCATTCGTTTGCCGTGAAGAGTTCTCCAAGGAAGGCAGGCAGTTATCATCTCGTAAGTTCTGTGGCATAAGACAGGGGGGTATTGATGAGGGTGAATCTGGAAATTATGATGCCCGCCAAGATAAAGAAACTCTGCCGGGGCGAATGTTCTGGAGTGCTGGACGACTTAATAAAAATGAGCGTATAAATAGTCGTGGTATTGAACTCTTCTTTACCCACGAGACTGACGCCAATATATCAAGAACCGAGACATCAGGCACATATGTATCTCCCGGATATGTTCAGCGTGTTTATTTGGAGGTAGTTAGAACTGCCACATTAACGGACGGATATTTCCAGTGCTATTATGCCTAATGTGTCCGTGGGTCAGGGGGAAAACGAATAAAAATAACTTTGAGATTGAGAGACAATAAATAAAAATAGAAATGAATTAATCCAGTGAAACGCTCGGACCCCTGGACCCAATTTAATATACTTTTTGTTGTTATTAATAATAATATATACTACTATTATAAATGGCAGACCCATATGTGGATACCCTAATCATTGATTGTAATAGAAAGGGCAGTGAAGAATACAATGTCCCGACGGCAGAAACTAATTCTGCCCTCTATACCTGTAAGCAAGGTTCCGGCATAAAGTTGAATCCGGGAGATGAAGTGTCTGTTCATAGTGCCTTCATAAATGAGAGGGGCAATGAAGACAATATGGAGTTTAAAGGCACCCGACCGAAGGGGTCAAAAACCTACACTCTGACAAAGACCAATTTATATCAAGTTGATTATACTACCAAATATGTAGATAGGGTTTTGACGAACCAAAAAGATAGGACAGACGCCACGGAAGTTCAATCGGGCAATGATAAAGTCCTCCAAGGTCCCGCGTCATATAAAGGATACGGAGACCCAAAGTGCCTATACTATAATGATGAATACGGAGGGTATCAGCGAACGATAGCAATTAATCAGGAAGAAACATTTGATGTTAAAGATAATGAAGTTAATTTTCAGATATCCTATTACAAGACCGCAAACGGAGAAGGATATTTACAATTGCCCCGTAGATTTGATTGCCCCGACCCTTCTACCCCCTCGGGACCAGGAGGAGGTGGTGGGGGCAATAATATGGACGCCTGGTCGCCTTCTAATCTGCCCGCATTAACAAAAAATCTCTTTCCAATGAATGACCCTTTTTATTATTTATATACTGCCTACGATGGTAATTCACTTCTTTATTATAGCGACGCAGATGGGATATTATCCCCCAGTGCTGATATCAAGGGACGAGCAAAGAAACCAGAAGGTGTTGGCAAAGACAGAGGATATATTCAGACTGGCGAAGGTGTAGGAGATGAGTGCTATTTAACTGGTAGATGTCGGAGCAATCCGGTTATTTATTCACAGGTCAAGTCAGATTGGCAGAAGTATCAATTTGGGAAGGCACAGAAACCGGGTCCAGGGGCAAATAATTTACAGAACCCGCGATATGTTGGATTAGAATACCAAGAAGAAGATGGGGGCAAGATGTGGAAGTTGAAGCAAGATAATTCCCGTTATACTATGTATGTTAAGCAAAATACAAATTGGACCAAGGAAGCATACAATACCCGGGCAGATACTGGCACCGGAATAAAAATAACAGATACTGATATACCTACTCTTGAGGGCAGAAAAGTGGCAGAAGAGTTCCACGGGGACGATGCTAATTTCACTGAAAAGTTCGGCAAAGACCCAGCGGTCAGGGGCGAATGGATTAGATATCAGGAAATAAAGAATGTCAAGATTGACCCGGGATATAATACTACCGATGAAGTGTCGGAGCAATTCACAGACCAATTAAATAAAACGCAACCCTTGGAAAAGGTCAAGGCAGAGTTGATTGACCGAGATGTGGTGAATGTTTCCGTGAAATCAAGGGGCGAATGCTTCCGTCCATTTCACGCAACAACTCACGATGCTTTTGGTAGAAATAATTTTCTTAATTATCATTGCGATGAGGGAAAAGATGTAGGGGGCAAATCAACTTGCGACGACCAGAATATTATTAATTATGAAACGGCATATCATTACATAGGAGTGAAACGACCTGATTTTTGGGACGCGGGCAGGCAATTACATTACGATACTTTATTATATCCGGGTAATCTCACTTCAAGCAATTCTACATTTGCTGGAACAACTGCGAACCGAACTTATCCACACCTTCAAGCGGATTTAAATGTAGGTGCTACTAACCCAATCATCACAAGTATCCCTTGGACGAAGGCAAATGTAGATAAGTATTTAATCTTCTTCAATGCCCAGATAAAATACCCAGAGTTATTTGACTATGATTATGTCCAAATAAATACTTATCAAGATAATCCACCAGTTCCAATAAAGTATGAAATGTCCATTAATACCCAAAGATTCCTTCATATTGATGTTCTCAATTCACAGCACAATGCTGGCAGTGAAGGATTGGGCAGTGATAATTATACCCCTGGTGGAGTGGGCACATTCAAAGAAGCAAGGACATCTTATCCTATCTTTTTTGATTATATAGATTCACAGAAGGACATAGAATATAGCGATGATTTGGGACTTAATGGACCGCACGCCTACGGCATCTTCCAGAGGCGAATAGTAAATGGTAGTTCTTTTATTACATTTACCTGCGACCAGACAAAGCAAGGGGACTATTTATTCTACAATGCTGGAGCGGGCGCGGCGAATGTCAAGGTAAAAGCAAATACAAAAATAGGTTATGATTTACACTTCTCGGCATATGGGAATGCCTGTATAATGCCATATGCTGGATATCTGAATGCTGATTATGATGGACAGACATTGCTTCAGGTGTGCGATTCTGTCTCGGGCGAGACGCAGAAGATGGGCGACCCGAATGGAGTTCAATTTACATCAACTTCCAATCCCCACAACATCTACCCCTTTATCAGGGATATATATTTAGGGGCGAATCAATTGGAGTTAGCATTTGAGGAGGGCAAGTTCTTTCTTCATCAACTCCACACTCCAGAGTATATTGGTAATACATTTAGTGCGGGGAAAAGTGCTGACAATCCTGTAGTGGGAGATGCGGACACGCAAGTTTATAAAATCAATAAGCGGTTAGGGGCAACTAATTTCTGTCCTGATATGGTGCCGTATCAACCGGCAACATCTACCGACACTTCTGACATTCACGGGGGCAAGATTGAGATATCCAATTTTAACCACAACTTGGAGAAGTGGGCAACATTTGATGCCAAGACGGGAATATTCATTGAGGATTTTGGGATTGATAAAGATGATTGGGACAATAGTTTATGGAAGATGTTGGGATTTTCATATAAGCAATTTGATTTATCCAATCAAGTCAGCGACCGCCAGACGCGATTGAACGACTTGGTGAATCTAAAAAACATAGGGGCAATAACTACAAATGCCAATATAACGACCGGCGATATTCCGACATATCCCAGAAATACTTTCGGGGCAGAGCAATTCACCCTTCAATTGCCAGGGGTAAATTACCCTTTGTTTGAAGGGGGTGCTACGGCATTTGCTGATTCTCGGGTTGTTCCATATCTCCCAGCAATAAGTGAGGTTCAGAAGAGCGTGAAAATTATTGCTGAAACATTACCCATCAAGATGAAGAATCCATATTATCTAATAAAGAGTGATATTATCCAAGACACGAAATATTGTGGATTGGGGGCAGACGATAACCAGGGATATTCCACGGGGCAGATGCTTCCAATTGTGGGGGTAGTTAATAAGGAGAATGGGTTTGGAGACTATTATTTTCAGGTAGATACTCAAATGGCATTTACAATCACAAAACCCACAATGATATCATCAATAACGACATCAATTCACGACCCTGATATGTCATTGGCGAGAGTTGATGAAGATTGTTGTGTTATATACAAGGTCAAAAAACAAAATACTGGCAATTATAATATTGGCAGTGAATTATTACAAAAAAATCAAAAAGGAAAATAAAATATAAGAATTAATATAAATGCTCTGCCCCGAAGATATTGCCCACATTCTTGAATCCCTTGAAAAATTGAGACCCTGTAATAAACGCTGTTCTACCATATCGGCAGAAATAATCCGACTCCATAATTTCATTGAAGAGAAGGGCAATGACCCAGATTGGGAACCGGTGGGGCATTCATCGTCCAGTAGCGAAGAAGAAGAAGAGGGCGAACCCGAGGAACACATCATAGACCGAACTGACCCTAATTTTATTTCTATTAAATAATTTGCCCCTACTTTGATTTTATTTTTTCGCTCGTTTTCCCGAAGTCTCAAAACCCCCTCGGAAATACGCTCATTACCCCCTACAACACTTCTCTGCTCTCACTGAACACAGCGACAGCACAACACAACAAACAACAAACTACCCCCTCTCTCAAATCTACGCCAGTTAATTCGGTAGATATGGTCCATCTCACATTTGACCTCAACACCACCGCCGACATCAACCGCGGGCACATCTTCAAGGCAATCAACGACTTCATCTTCCATCAGCACAAATACATTCCCCACGACACCTACATCACCGAGTGCCTACGCAGGGGGCAATCCGCCACTTCCCTCTGCTCTCGTCTTGATGTCTGGAGGCACGACTGGAACGAGTATGTCCGAGACCCCGACCATTTCGGTCGGACCGACGACTGGGGCAGGAAGCAATGCTACTATGAATGGGG
>Ga0209336_10000932_pt1 | contig 14554 bp, 21 predicted proteins | sample LinPmetageLP32_FD_184042 | JGI IMG/M metagenome (GOLD analysis project Ga0209336, IMG submission 184042) | Marine viral communities from the Pacific Ocean - LP-32 (SPAdes) (version 2) | ecosystem: Environmental > Aquatic > Marine > Oceanic | place: Pacific Ocean | collected 2009-08-23 | reverse complement strand
AAAAGAAATGGAAGATACGGCTGCTGGTAAAGAGACAAGAGACATGACTAGATCACAAATAGTCAAGTCAACATTCAGAGTATTAACATTAAAATTAGGTAAGGCTGGCATTCCATTGATTATGACCAATCACACTTATGATGTTATTGGTTCTATGTTTCCACAAAAAGAAATGGGTGGTGGTTCAGGCTTGAAGTATGCCGCTTCATCAATCATCTACCTAAGTAAGAGAAAAGATAAAGACGGTACCGAAGTAGTTGGTAATATTATTCATTGTAAAAATTATAAGTCAAGGTTAACAAAAGAAAACGCTATGATTGATGTTAAGTTAACATACAAAACAGGACTAGATAGACACTATGGTTTACTAGAACTTGGCGAACAAGCAGGTGTATTTAAGAAAGTATCTACAAGATATGAAATGCCTGATGGTTCTAAAGTATTTGGCAAAAACATTAATGAGAGTCCTGATAAATATTTTACAAAAGAAAATTTAGATAAAATTGATGAATATGCCAAAAAAAAATTCACTTACGGACAAGACGAAGAATAAACGATACGTTTTTGCTCAAAAACAAGGTGACGATTTCAGTTGTATAAAACTAACTGAGGGCGTTTATAAAGATATTGTTTATAAGTACAATCATGTCAAGTTTTCTCAAACAGAAAATGAAGATGGCAAAATACCGTTAAAATTTACATTTGACATTTTATCAAACCCTAGTGAAGCCAGCATTGACACGGACGAATTTAAAGTGTATATTGGTGACATACTAGTAGAATTAGTGGAAGAACAACTTAAAAATGGGTCTATCATCTTTGAATAATAACGAAAGAATTGAAATAACTATACTGAGAAATTTAGTCTTTAATGAAGACTTTACTCGTAAAGTAATACCTTTTATTAAATTACATTATTTTAATAAAAGAGAAGAACAGTTATTATTTAATCAGATTGACAAGTTTGTACAAGAGTATAAAAATTTACCTAGTAAAGAATCTTTATTAATAGAACTTAATCAAAGAAAAGATATTAACGAAGAACAACTAAAATCTGTAAAAGAAATTTTAACTACATTACAACACGAAGAAGTTGAACAACAATGGTTGTTAGATACAACTGAAAAGTTTTGTAAAGATCGTGCTGTTCATAATGCTGTATTAGAAGGTATTAAAATATTAGATGGCAAAGATAAGAAACAATCACCAGAGGCAATACCAAGTATTTTATCAGACGCTCTTGCTGTTTCATTTGATAACCATATAGGGCATGATTACATTGGTGACGCTCAAGCTAGATTTGACTGGTATCACACTAAAGAAAAAAAATATAAGTTTGATTTATCTTTCTTTAATAAGATTACAAAAGGTGGTGTGCCTAGTAAAACTTTAAATGTTGCTCTCGCAGGTACAGGTGTAGGTAAATCTTTGTTTATGTGTCATGCTGCTTCAGCATTTTTAACACAAGGAATAAACGTATTATATATTACTTTAGAAATGGCTGAGGAAAGAATTGCTGAAAGAATAGACGCTAATTTATTTGATGTAACAATAGATGATTTACATGAAATGCCTAAACAATTGTATGATACTAAACTAACTAAATTACAAGGTAAAACTACTGGTAAATTAATTATTAAAGAATATCCTACTGCTTCTGCTCATAGTGGTCATTTTAGAAGTTTACTGAATGAACTAGCATTAAAGAAAAGTTTTAAACCACAAGTTATCTTTATTGATTATTTAAATATTTGTGCTAGTGCTAGATTTAATGGTGGTAATATATCATCTTATTTCTATATCAAAGCTATCGCTGAAGAATTAAGAGGTCTTGCTGTTGAGTTTGATTTACCTATCTTCACTGCTACACAAACAACTAGAACTGGTTTTGTTAGTACAGATATTGGCTTAGAAGATACATCTGAAAGTTTTGGTTTGCCAGCAACTGCTGACTTTATGTTTGCTCTTATGTCAAATGAAGAACTAGAGGCGTTAGGTCAAATGAAAGTAAAACAATTAAAGAATAGATATAATGATCCTTCTATGAATAGATCATTTATTATAGGTGTTGACAGACCTAAAATGAGATTGTATGATGTTGAGAACTCAGCACAGAATATAGTAGATAGTAACCAACAAGAAACAAAAGAAGAGTATCCTACGCCTGACCAGTCATATGATAAGTTTTCTGATTTTAAATTATAATGCCAAAAAATAAAATACAAAAAGTAAGATTTCATAAAGGTGATCAAAGACCTGGTCCTGTCACTGGTAACTTAACATATCGTAAAAGAATGATAAAGTCAGGCAGTGATATTAAGTGGCAAGTTGTTGAATATCCTAGAAAAGTAGTAGTAAGTACGTTCTTTTTTGAAGAAGACGCTACAGAATTAGTTAAATTTCAAAATAAACACAAAGTATGGAAAGAAAATGGTGGTATTCCTATGTTTTTGTGTTCTAATAATTATAAATAATAGTACATCAAACAATTGATTTATATGGAACAAGTGATAATATTAATGGAATATATGAGAGAGAAATGTTTAGTTTTAAAGGATTCATTACAAAAGACAAGAATACCCATTTAGAGCATTTAGAAGACGATATAATTAATCGTGGTTCTAAGGGTGGCAGAAACGCCGTAAACTTCTTAAAGTCTATAAGAAACATGCTTGCTGGTTCGTCTGGCAAAAAAGTCAATATGACTGTAAAATGGGACGGAGCACCAGCTATAATTTGCGGTATCAATCCAGAAAACGGTAAATTCTTTGTTGGCACAAAGGCAGTATTTAATAAAACTCCCAAAATAAACTATACACCTGCTGATATATCAAAAAATCATAGTGGCGGATTAGCGTCTAAATTAAACATAGCATTAAAAGAACTTAAAAAATTAAATATCTCTGGCGTTCTACAAGGAGATTTTTTATTCTCTCAATCAGATTTGAAAACAGCTAACATTGATGGTGATAAGATGATTACTTTTACACCTAATACCATAACTTATGCTGTGCCTGTTGGTTCAGATATAGGTAGAAAAATACTTAGAGCAAAAATGGGTATTGTATTTCATACTAGTTATAGTGGTAAAAACCTAGACAGTATGACAGCAGGTTTCGGTACTGTTAGAAGTAGATCAGGTATAAGCTCAGTATTTTTAGCAGACGCTGCCTATAAAGACGTAAGTGGCTCTGCTAAATTTACAAAGTCAGAATTATCATCATTTGATTCATTAATAAGAAAAGCTGAAGGATCGTTAAGTAAAGCAGGTCCTATATTAGATGAAATGAGTAAATCAACATCTGATAGTTTATCAATAGGTTATAGATTAAAAACATTTTTTAACTTTTACATTAGAAATAGTAAAGGTGGTATGGCAAAAGTTAAAACATTACAAGATATGTTTAGAAACTATTACGAGGCTTTTGTACAACAAGAAATAGAAGCAAGAAAAACAGAAAAAGGTAAAGAGAAATATAGACAAGTATTAAAACAAGGTCTTAGTTTCATAGACAAAAATCAAACAGCATTATATATGTCAATCGCTTCACATGTTAGTTTACAAACATGTAAGAATACTTTAGTTTCAAAACTATCTCAGATACAAAGTATAGGACATTTTTTAAGAACATCAAATGGTTATAGAGTTACAGCACCTGAGGGTTTTGTAGCAGTTGATAGTGGCGCAGGCGCTGTCAAGTTAGTAGATAGATTAGAATTTAGTAGAGCAAACTTTACTGCTGATAAAGATTGGGTAAAAGGATAATGTTAGGATTTAATAAATTTATGAATTTGACGGCACAAAGAAAGTGTCCTGAGGGATATAGATTTGATGAAAAACTAAAAGTCTGTGTGCCTAAATTTGGGGGTAGAGGTTATTATGGTTTTGGCGCAGGCAGACCTAGTACAGATACTAGTACAGATAGCGAAGCCGATAATGGTGCCGACAGTAATGGCAACGGAAATGGCAATGGTAATGGTAACGGTGGTAACGGCGGAAACGGAAACGGACAATGAATTATAAACAACTAATCAGAGAAACAAACTTTGAAAAAATGTTGAATGAGGGTGTTTATGACCCAGGAATATTTAAAGCATTTTTCTTGGCAGGTGGACCTGGTTCAGGTAAAACATTTGTGACTGGTAATGCTTTTGGTGGTACTGGTTTAAAACTTGTAAACTCTGATACTTCTTTTGAAAGAGGGTTAACAAAAGCAAATCTTTCAATTAAAATGCCAGATGAAGAAGAATACTTTAGAAATATTATAAGACAAAGAGCTAAGACAACGACTGGTAATCAGTTAGACAAATACTTAGAGAGTAGATTAGGTGTAGTTATTGACGCTACAGGTAGAGATTATAATATAATACAAAGACAAGTTAATAATTGTAAAGTTTTAGGATATGATTGTTATATGGTTTTTGTTAATACAAGTTTAGAAGTGGCATTACAAAGAAATCAAAATAGACCTAGAACACTTCCAGAGTATATTGTTAAGACTAGTTGGAACACTGTACAACAAAATATAGGTAAGTTTCAATATCTATTTGGCAGATCAAACATGGCAATCATAGATAATAATAAAAGTGACAAAGAGTTAGTTACTGATACATTAAGAAAAGCCTCTAACTTTGTTAGATCACAATTAATGAGAAAACCAAATAATATAATTGCTAAGACTTGGATAGCAAAAGAATTACAAATGAAAAGATTAGGAATAAAATAATGTATTTTTCAGAAAGTATCATAGACATTCCTAGAAAAACATACGCTAAAGGTGTGTTTGATAATGCTGATACTGAAAATCCTAAATTAAAAGCTGGTGTTATTGCTATGATTAAAAAACAAATAGCACAGTTTGAAAAATATGCTCCTGTTGAAAAGTTTTCACTAATAGGTTCTATCTTAACTAAAAGATATAGAGCAGACGCAGACTTAGACATTAATGTATTGTTTAATGTACCAGTTAGTGAACGTGAGCCAATGAGAAAAGCACTCGCAAAAAATTTAAAAGATATAAATGGTAAACTAATACCTGGCACAAATCATCCTATTAACTATTATGTTATTACTGATCCTGATTTAAAGAAAAAGAATGACGCTATGGCAGATGGTGTATTTGATGTAGAAGAAAATAAATTTATTAGAAAACCTGAAGGTGATACTTTTGAGCCTGAAAAATATGAAGCAGAGTTTCAAAAAAGAGTTAGAGAATTAGATGTAGTACAAGGCGAATTAAAAAGAGATTTAGTTGATTATAAAGAGTTGACTGAATTATCAGATGATGATATACTAAACTTACAAGAACTAATAGGTAAAAAATTGTATGAGATAGAAGACAGTATAAAAACTTTAGTTGATATTGGCGATGAAGTATTTAAACAAAGACAAGACGCATTTGATAATGATATGTCACCAGATGAAATCAAAACTTTTGGTAAGAAACATAAATTACCTAAAAATGTTATTTACAAATACTTAGAAAAATATCATTATATGAAAATGTATAAAAAATTAAAAGATATATTAGAAGATGGTGAAATAACAGATGATGAGATTGATTCTATTGACGAAGCACCTAAAAAAACAATCGCATTTACATTCGGTAGATTTAATCCACCTACAATAGGGCATGAAAAATTAATTAAGAAAGTAAAAAGTATATCAGCAAATGATTACAGAATTTATTTAAGTAGAAGTGAAGACCCTAAAAAGAATCCTTTATCACCTAGACAAAAACTAGATGTGATGAAAAAAATGTTTCCTCAATATGCTAGTAAGATTATGATTAATCCTACTAACATGATCTTAGATATTGCTACTGATCTATACAAAAAAGGTTTTACAGAAATCTTTATGGTAGTAGGTAGTGATAGAGTAAGAGAGTTTGAAACAATATTAAACAAGTATAATGATGTTAGAAGCAGACATGGCTATTACAACTTTGATAATATAAACGTTGTATCAGCTGGCGAAAGAGATCCAGACGCTGAAGGCGCCATGGGTATGAGTGCTAGTAAGATGAGAGCCGCTGCTTCTAAAAATGATTTAGTTTCATTTAAGAGAGGTTTGCCGTCATCATTTAGAAATGTTGACGCATTAATGAAACAAGTAAGACAAGGTATGAAACTAGCAGCCTCGTATGGCAGTGTAGGACATTTTCAAGGCTATGCCTATAAACCTATTGCTAGTTTAGAACAATTTGAACAAAATCAAATTAGAGATATGTACATTAGAGAAATAGTCTTTAATGTAGGAGATAAAATTAACAACATTAAATTAAACATAGAGGGTAAAGTAGTAAGACGAGGAACAAACTATGTACTTATAGAAGATGAGAATAATAACTTACATAAGTCATGGATTTGGGATTGTTTACCTTTATCGTCTGATAAGGAGGCAATTGTGAGAGAATATAACACAAATGTAGACTATGGTTTTGAAGCAGTATCAAACATAGATGAAGATAAGAAAAGTGGACACACAAGAAATCTGCCACAAGATAAATCAATCGGTTCTAAATCAGGTTCTCAACCTAAAAAATATTACAAAGGGTTGAAAAAAGATGTAAAAGGTAAACGAGACGATTTCTTTAAGAAACAAGATACAACAGATGATAGTCCATCATCATACAAGGCAGCGCCAGGTGATAAAGACGCTAAAACAAAAACAAGTAAACACACTAAGAAATTTAAACAAATGTATGGCGAAACTACAATGAGTGAGGCTTGTTGGAAAGGCTACAAACAAGTTGGTATGAAAAACAAAGGCGGAAAACAAGTGCCTAACTGTGTACCAGAATCAATGTCAATAGAAGACGCAAAAAGAGTTGAGGGGTATATGCCCGAATCTTATGAAATAGGTGCTGATTACGCTAATCACGCCAAAGAAATTACACCAGGTGAGACACCAACTGCTAAACCTATTGATTCAAAAGAACGTGGTAAACCAGTCAAAACAACTACAAGTATTGAGAAAAAAGATATTGAAGAATGGTCAATATCAAACGCCGTAATACATAAATATAAGGAACGTTACAAAGAACAGTGGCGTATAAAATTAGACGAAGTTGTTTTTAAAATGAAAGACAAATTAGATAAAGATAACAACGCATAGGAGATAATATGGCTAAAGAGGATATATGTTTCACAACCAATGATCTAGCAGAAAGAAAAACTGAAGCTGCTAAACAATTAAAAGATGTTAAGGAGATGTTAAAATTAGACCCTAACAACGATTATTTAAATGGTTTGAAAGAAACAATTGAAAAATGGCAAACAGATAATGCCTAGAAGTTTTATTGATGATTTGTTACATAATACCCCTAATTCAGACATGTTCAAAGGTATGAAAACATTTAAACAAGTAAAAAACAATTTACAAGAAGCAGTAGCAACTAAAACTCATTTACAGTATATTAGAGCTAAGACTGCTGGCAATAATCACTTTGAAGCAAGAAGATATATTGCTGATCAGATATTAAGAGATAAAAAATTAGCAGACGCTTATAAAGCATTAGAAGTCATACATGACACATATGGTAGAATTATAGGTAATGACGCTGTTCAACTAAGACAGAGATTAGAAAAAATGCTTATGAGTGATTTAAAAAGAAAAGTCTCAAATTGGGATGAAATTCATTCAGCATTGTAGGAGAAAAAATGATTAGTAGATATAGAAAAACACTAACTCAATCTTTAGAAGAAGTAAAGATTAGAAGTCTTTACATGAAAGGTAAAGAAAAAGAGAGTGTTGAGGTCATAGCTAAAAAATTAGGTATGTCTATCAAAGATGTTAAAAAACTTATGGGCGAAGCGAACACTAACACTGATAGTGATGATGAAAAATCACTTAAAATAAAATTAGATAAAGAAAAAGATACTGATAATGTAGAGAGACAATTGGCGGCTGCTCTAGGTCAAATAAAAATATTACAACAAAAATTAGAAAACGAAAAAAACAAAGCTATCAAACCAGAGCCTAATCCTGATACAGGAGAAGTACCTTTAACGATAGGTGTTGCTAACGCTGAGTTTACTAAGAAAAAAGAAAAAGAAAAAAATGGCGAAGTAAAAGAAGCAGACTTATCAAAATCACAAATTAAAAAAGTACATAAAATGGCTGACGAGTTACCTAAAAAAGATTTCAAAGACCGTTATGGTAAAGAAAAAGGTGACGCTGTAAGATATGCTACAGCAACTAATATTGTTAAGAAGAAAGAAGATATTAAAGAAGACGGCCACGAAGATGTATCATCTTCAAAAAGAATGTGTCAGACTATTATAGAAGACGCAACACAAATTAGAACAAAATTAGATTCAATGTCTGCTGAAGACAAGTTAGATACTTGGTGGACTAATAAGTTAGCTAAATCTGCTGACAACCTAAACTCTGCTAGAGATTATCTTTTAAATCCTGTTGAAGAAGAAAATTGGGATGCTGAAGAAGAAGTAGAAGTAAACGAAACACCTCAAGGATTTGCGTTAGTACAAAAAGCAAAAGAGATTGCTAAAAAGTTTGCTAATAATATGTCTAAGGCTGTGGCAGAAATAGAAAAATTAGAAAAAGGTTTATCAAATAATTCTTCAGTTAGAGACGCTTTACAAAAAGCAAATGAAAGTATAGATGAAGAAAATTTAGATGAGTTTACATCTGATATGATTAAAAGATTAAAAAAATCATATAGTACAATGCCAAAAACAATTTCACCAGAACAAGCAACAGCTCTTTCAAAACACTTAGATAGACTTGATTTAACTTCACTAAAACAATTGGCAAAAGAAAAAATACCATTTGTTACTACACTTGCTAGAAATAAAATTTACAAAAAAACAGGTAAGTTTGAAGAAGTTGATTTAGAAGAAAAAAAATTAACAGTGAAAAAAGGTGACAAAGTTAGAGAAATAAATGACTTTGAATGGCGTACTTATTCACAAATGGGATACAAAATAGTAGATAAGAACGGAGAAGCTATGAAAGAAGATAGATACGAGGGTGCTAGAAGTTTAGTAGAAACTATTAAAGGTTTACAAAACAAAGCTAAAAAAACAGGTATGCCCTATTCAATATTAAAAAAAGTTTACGATAGAGGTATGGCTGCTTGGAAAGGCGGACATAGACCAGGTGCTAGTCAACAACAATGGGCTTTCGCTAGAGTAAATTCATTTGTAACTAAATCCTCAGGAACATGGGGTGGCGCTGATAAAGATTTAGCGAAACAAGTAAGAGGAAAATAATGAGTAAATATTTAAAAACAAAAGATGGTTCTATTGAGTCTGCTGTATTAACTTCAGTTGTGACACCTAAAGAAGAACCTAAAGTAGAAAGAAAAGAATACAAACCAGCAACTTATCTAGGTCATAGAAAAGGGTCATTAGCTGACGCAATTGTACAATCAGTTAATGAAGGTTTATCTGCTGGTCAGAAAAAATTACCACCTGCTTTACAAAAAGCTATTCTTGCTAAACAAGGTAAGAAAAAAGATGAAGTCAAAGAAGATTTAGGTAAAGAAGATGATAAGATTGTAAAAGATGTTATCAAAGGTTTAAAAGGTGCTGTAGCCGCTCACGGTCAACAAGTTAAAAAATTAGATAAAGCTATGAAGAATGAAAAACTTGAAGGCGGTCAAAAGAAATTAGATAAAGATAAAGATGGTGACTTAGACGCAAAAGATTTTGCTATGTTAAGAAAGTCTAAAAACGAAGAAGACGCTTACGATAAAGATGATGAGAAACCAAAATCTAAACCTAAAAAAGAAGATGTTTCTGATATGAACAAAAAGAAACATGCTGCTTATAAAGATCCTAAAAAAGGTGAACACGATATAGTAGATCCTAAACCTGCTATGAAACAAACTAAAGAAATGTGGTCAAAAGCCGGTGATGATTTAGAAGAAACTAAAGATAAAGCTAAGTACATGAAAGTACCAGCACAAGACACTGACACTGAAATGCCACCAATAGAAAAGAAAAAAGTAAAAGTAAAAGCTTCTTACAAAATGATGAGAGATCAAATGAAAAAAGCTGAAACTGGTAGTAAAGAAACTAAAGTTGATACAGATCCAAGTATAGAGTATAAGAATTAAGGATAGACATGCCGAAAATATTTTGTGATATGGACGGTGTTCTATGTGATTTTAAAAAGCAAGCTGAAAAAGTTACTGGCAAACCTATTTCTCAATGGTCTTATGCTTCTAAAGCAGAAAAGTGGGATCCTATTAAGAAAAATTCTAAATTTTGGCATACTTTACCATGGATGTCAGGTGGTATTACACTTTGGACATTCATAAAAAAACACAATCCATCAATACTATCAGCACACGTTGAAGAGGTACATGATCCTAATTGTATACCTGGTAAGACTTATTGGGCTAGAACTAAACTAGGTCTAGGTGCTGGTAAAATTAACTTAGTAAAAAGATCACATAAACAAAACTTCGCTAAAATAGGCGGTGAGCCTGCTATATTAATTGATGATTATAAGAAAAACACAGATCAATTCACACAAAAAGGTGGTATAGGCATACATCATACCACACCTCAAAACACTATTAGAGAACTTAAAAAACTTGGTTTTAAGTAGTATCCTTTATAAATAGTAATACAAAATTAATAAATTGAGTACCATTAACAATAATTAAGGGGAGAGAATACTATGTCAAGTTGGACAGCAGCCGATTCAGCAGCAGGAGCACCATTATGGGCTTGTGCTAGTGCTGGATTAGCACCATCATCAGCAAATAGAACAAACTTATTTGAAGATTCTACATTGAGTAATTTTATATCAGGATCAACAATAGGTTTATTTAACTATGCCGCTGGAGAAATTATTGCTGGTTCACACCAAGGTTGGGTTTTAAAAACAACTGGTTCTGGTGGTAGAGCAAGCAGAGTTACAGGTGAAACATTAGTTTGTTTAACAAGTAACACATAATAACAATAATTTATAAGGGCAGAGATTAACACAGACAATCTGCCCTTATATATACTATATGAACAAAGTGATCTAGGTAAATGCCTAGAGTAGCATTCCCGAAAGGGTTAACAGGAGATAAAAATGGCAGATAAGAAAATAACGGCGTTGACCGATTTAGGTGACGCATTAGCAACAGCTGACTTGTTTCACGTTGTAGATGATCCTACTGGAACACCGATCAATAAGAAGATAGCAGCTGAAGATGTTTTTAATAACATACCAAGTTACCTTGGATTAAAACAAAGTTCACAAGCAATTACAGCAGACGGCTCAACAGCAACAGCAGTTGACGTTACATCAGCAATCACAGAGATAAACGCAACTTCAGCGACACACGCTGGCGCTATGGCTGACGGTGCTGATGGACAAATCAAAACAATCATTAACGTATCAACTAGTGGTACAAACAACGTAGTAATCACACCAGCTAATTTAAGAGGGTACTCTACTATTACTTTGAACGCACCAGGTGAAACAGTGACTTGTTTATTTAAAAATAGTAATTGGAATGTAATCGCAGGAAATGGTTACGCTTTAGCATAATATTGATCGGAGTATATAATGAGTATTGATTTAAAATATTTAGAAAATGAAAAGACAACTTTAACAAATGATTTTGAAACTACAAAATTAAGAATTAAAGAAACTGAAAACACTTTAGCACAGTTAAAAAGTAATTTAAATGCTGTCTTTGGTGCTATTCAACAGAATGATAAAATGATTAAACTATTAAATGACAATAATAAAGATCAAGCTAAAAAATTAGTACAGGTTTAAAATGAAAACATTTAAAACGTATAGTAAAGATAAAGACCTCAATGATTTTGAGGAAGACCTTATAGGTGAAAATCCACCTAAGACAGCAGACGCAATGAAGCGTCATAAAGCTGGCAAGGCAGGATTTACAGATAAGGCACATTTAAAAGCTAAAGGACTTATACCACGTGCTGATGGCACAAAAGTTAAGTCTGATAAGTACAAATAAGGAAAAGAAAAAATGAAAACTTTTAAGCAACATATAAAAGAGGGCGGATACAAGGGTGACGCAATGGGTGTTGGAACTGTTGGTGGAATGGAAAATTCTATTGAAGACAGTAACATAGGTCCTGCTAACATACACGATCCTGCCGTCTTAAAAAGAGTAAACGCTTTTGTTGGCGCAATTGCTGATATGGAATATTTAAAACCACAGCATGCTGTAGATACATTAAAAGAAAAACTAGGTAGAATAGGTTTATCTTTTGATTGTGAATTAGATGGCGACAAAGGCTCAAAAACAGTTGAAGTGAAGCAATTCGGAGGTAGATTTGGAAAAGATACCGACGGAACAGACGTAAATGATGATGGTATATCTCACAAAAAAGAAGGTGGTTTAAAAATTAAATTAGACCATGAACTTTTACAAAACGGATCATCTAAAGTTTACGCTAAATTAGTGTAATAGATGTTCAAAGAAATAACCAAAGATAATTGGCTTTTGTTTGCTCAAAACAGCTATGATAATCCTACTCTCTCAAAAGAAGTAGAGTTTTATGATGATATTAAAAGGTTCAAATATCTAAAAAGGTTATTTAGAAAGTATCAGATCACAGGTAACATAAAGGTTAGACTTGTTGTTAATCATGTGATTGTGTTACAAAACGTTTTTGGTGTTGAGGCTGCTGTTACTTTATTATTATTTAAAGTAGAAAAACAGTATTGGTCAATATTAAAAACTATCTTAGATTATCTAGGATATTTGTATACACACGAACTTTCAGATATACAAACTGACTATCGTATAGAAAGACTGTTAAAGGAACTGTAATGGCAAATAGAGTAGTAGATTCGTTAATAACTTATAGAATTGTTAAGTTGTTAGTAACACCTTTTAATAGGCAAGAGGCTTATAAAGAAGGTATTATTGATGATAAAGGCAAGACTTTAATTAAGTTTAAAAATTTAACGACTGAAAGACAAAGACAATCTTATACCTTTTTACATAGATTTATATTTAATTTAAAAAGAATATTAGGTAAAGTAGGTTTAGGTGGTCGTCTAGGTTCTTTTGCTACTGCCTTAGCATTATTAATAAAAGAAAACAAAATTACTGAACAAGAAAAAATATTGATTGAAGGTGCTGTTGTTTCATATTTAAAAGATGTAAAACAATATGACACTTTATTGAAAGAAGAAGGTGATGTTTTAGACATAAAAGATAAAGCCTATTGTACTTGTTTCGGTATTGAAGTTTTTGAAAAAGACGAAGAGTTTTACTCGGAGAAAGAATATGCCAAAACATTATAAAGAAATGATTGATGAAATCATCAATAAGATGGACGAAGACGCACCAGCTAATAACGCTAGTGGCAATGTTGATATGGCTCCTAACGCTGCTGTATCTCACTCACCTCAAATGATGAAAAGAAAAAAGAAACAAGGTGATGAACAAGAAAAAATTAAAAAGAAAATTGGTAATTTAATAAAAACCAATGAAGACTCAAACAATGTCATCTTAAATCAAATCAATATTGCTTTAGACAAAGCAGAAACTAAACTAGACGAAAAAGTTTATGGCAAAACTGAAATAAAAGTTGAGCCTCAATATAAAACATTTAGGGACAAATACAATGCCTAAGTCATTTAAAGAGTATGAAGAAATAGATAAACTTTGTGAAGAGTGTATCTTTGAACATGAACATGAGCCTTTAGAAGAGGCTGAGTATCAAGGTAAAAAAGTAAAATTGAACGACCCTATTAGAGGTGGTTCTAAAAAATTTTATGTTTATGTAAAAGATGGCGACAAAATAAAGAAAGTATCATTTGGTGATACGACTGGTCTATCTATTAAGAGAGACGATCCTGCTAGACGAAAGTCCTTTAGAGCAAGACATAGATGTGATACACCAGGACCAAAAACTATGGCAAGATACTGGTCATGTTATCAGTGGAGAGCTGGCGCAAAAGTAAATAATTAATGATTAAGTATATACTATTAAAAATTAATCACTACTCTACAGCATTGACTAGTTGGTCATGGCTGAAATTATATGGCGACAGAAAAAAAGGTTACGGTTACAAAAAGAAATGAAAACTTTTAAAGAATATATGAACACTATCGGTGGTATTAGACTAGGTAGTGGTTCTGATAATATTGTACCTCTTGCTAGTTTAGGTGATATTCCACCTAAAGGTCAAGGTGCTAAATATAGTCGTGGTGTATATGCTGCTTATTCTACACAAGCACCTGGTACAATGAGACCTTTTTTAACTGCTAATAAAGCAACTGCTAAGATGAAAGATCAATTAGATCAGTTAAAGAAAAAACTTAAATCATTTAAAGATAAGGCATTTAGAAAAACAATGTCAACAATTAAATCACCTTTGTTTGCTGGAGAAGACGCAAACAGAGTACCTAGAAAGCCAGGTCAAAAAGCTGGTAGTGATAAACATAGTGATCTATATACAGACGAAAACCCTAAAGGTACAATACACGGTCTTGGTTTTACAGATGGCGCAAAGGCTAGACAATCTGTAAGTAAGATTAAAGGGTCAGGTAAAACACACGCACATAAAATACAAGCGGCAATCGCTATGTCA
>Ga0209336_10000928_pt1 | contig 14607 bp, 12 predicted proteins | sample LinPmetageLP32_FD_184042 | JGI IMG/M metagenome (GOLD analysis project Ga0209336, IMG submission 184042) | Marine viral communities from the Pacific Ocean - LP-32 (SPAdes) (version 2) | ecosystem: Environmental > Aquatic > Marine > Oceanic | place: Pacific Ocean | collected 2009-08-23 | reverse complement strand
ATCTGTTGTTATATATTTCAATCTATTGCCTTGTTGTACAATTAAGCCTTTTTTCTCAAATAAATCTACTAGTCCTGAATATGGATCCATACCTGTTGCATAAGGAATTTTCAGTTGTACACCTTCAAACGGTTTAGCAAATCTTGTTTTCATAACTTTACAGGCGGCTCTGATGCCTCTAACTTCTGTTATTTTATTGCCTGCTTCATCTTCTTTGAGTTTTAATTTCTTCATTGCTACTACAATACTTGAAGCATACACAAAGCCTTGGCCACCTGATATTTTATCATCTGGGTCAAACATATCTTGTGATGCATATGTGTGGTTGGTTGCTACCATGCCAACATTTAATGTGCCAAACATGTTGACACAGTTTCTTACAAGTGCTGTTAATGCTTTAGGCTTACGACCTAAATCACCTTTCATGTCGCCTTTGTTAAATTGGTCAACATCTGTAGGAGTCAACATCATACCTAGTGAATCTAACACAAATAAAACTTTTGGTCTGTCATTCGGATCTTTATCACCGTAATCTGTTCTATACTCTTTAACAAAGTTAGATATTGTTTTAGCAACATCATCTATCATACTCATGCCTAGTCGTAGCAGTTTGTCTTCACTGGTATCAACATCTATTGCTTTTAACCATGCTTCATCTAGTGCGTTCTCTGAATCAATTAGTATAACAAATATACCTTGTTTCTGTGCTTCTCTAATAATGTTACCTGAACAAATATAAGATTTGCCTGATCCGGATTCGCCGGCAAATACTGTTACTTTACCTAACGGAATACCTTTATAGAAGTCTCCTGATATCAAGTAATTTAATGCGTGATTTCCCGTAGATATCCAGTCGGTAGGATCATTAAATCCTATACCTAAGCCATCTATACTTTTTGTAATATTTTTTCTAAATTTTGTTACGTCGAAAGGTTTTACCATGTGTGTCTCCTATTGTCTTTATTATATTGTTATTGATGTCATTTGTCAATTTAAATTTGCCCATGCTTTCTGTCCATGCTGAATCCATTTTCCTGAAACGAGATGATCATAATTATAATCAATTATGTGTTTGCTATCCATATACAGTTTTTGTTGATCGTGTCTTGATAATTTGTCTAGTACACATAGTTGATCTGCAATGTGCATTGCCCTGTCTTGCGAATCATTAACAGAATCAAAAGAGTAATCAAAAATAGTATCAAAAGTTTTAAAACCATAAAATTTTGTTAAATTTTTATACCAGCCAACTGTATCAAACATTAACCAAATAGATTTGTTAATTATCGGTAAGATTAGTTTTTCATCAACATAGGGCGATACAACATTATTTTCATCTGTTGGTCCTACTATCAAATTGATAAACGTGGCATCTATAATCTTTTTTTGTATCTTGACCCTGTCAGCATAATTTTTTATAGATGTTGTCTCTAGGTTATTGGTTGATCTAAGAAACTTTTTAACTTTACTTGCTCCTAACGGATTTATCTTATTTTTTATTTTTTCTACAAGTTGCAATGATGTTTGACTTGCAACAAATATCTTGTAACAATATTTTGCATTCCATAAATTGTGATAAAACAACAAAAGACACATTGCATTTCTCTTTAACGTATATCCTCCGTTAAAAGTACAAACTGTATGCTGAATGTCTTTATTTGCAACAGGATCTAATTGCTTACACTGTAGATATGCTTTCCAAAAATATCCTTGATTATTAGATGCATTCCATTCTATATTAAGATTATCTGGTTTATTTGTAATTTGTACTGGACAATCCGGTATCAACTCAAAATGTATTTGTGGATTTTGCCTAATAGTTTCAATTACATAGTCAAAATTATGACCAACCCTTGGCAACCAATCTTCCATATATATGATAACTTTATCTGTGTCTTTATCAAACACAAATAATTTTTTAATTTGGCCTAAACTGTCCGAGTTCCATTCTATCTGCATAAAAGAATAGGGGGAGTTTCCTCCCCCATGTTGTTTAAGACTTTTGCTGTCTTGCTCTTATCATTGCCAGTATGTCTTCTGCTTTCGAACCAGTCTCTACTGCTGGAGTTGCTTCTGCTGTCACAGGTGCTACTTCTGCTTGTACAGGTGCTACTTCTGCTTGTACTGGTGCTACTTCTGCTTGTACTGGTGCCGGTGCAGTTACAGGAGCAACAGTTTCCACCGATGGTGTTGGTGCTGGTGTTTCTGTCACTGACGCGACTGGACTAGATGTTGCTGGTGCTTTCAATCCATATGGACGATAGTATTGACCAAATCTTTCTAAGTCATATGGTTCACCATCTACAGATGATCTAAACATTTCTTCGATAACTTTTATTTCTACTTCAGATGGTTTCTTTGGTAGATAGTCATTTAGATTGTGTAGTCCATTTGTCTCGATTGCAGATTGATGTTCTGCTGTCAATGGTGAAGTTTTTCTAGACCATTTCGATGTTGAATAATCAGCATAACCACCTTTAGTAGTTTTGTTAATTCTAAAGTCAACACCTCTAGTATAGTCAGTTGGTAGATCTTCCATTTCAGGATCCATCAACGCACTCTTAATAATGTTGAATATTTGTGGACCAATAATGAAACGTCTAATCGGGTTTTCTGGAACTGCGTCTTCTTGCATTGGTGAAGAAACTACAAATCCTTGGAATACGTATGAACGTTTTTTCCAATATTTCCTACCCATGTCTTCCAATGACTTATCCTTAAACCATGGACGTACCTCTGCCAATACAGGACATGCTTCGCCATACATTTCCATACATGGCACTTGTACCTGTAACGGACCTGATGTTGAATCACCTTTAACTGAGTTGAAAGGCAATTTGATCATTGCTCTTTCTGCCCAAAAGAATGTGTTGTTAGGGTCTTTGTCTGGAAGGAATCGAAGTACCGCTTCTGAATTTTCAGCGATATTCCAGTGTGGGTATATTGCATTGTCACCTCCGCCCTCTGATTTGGGTTTTGATGTTTGAGCCTGCAATTTTGCTCTTATTTCTGCTAGTGTTGCCATAATGTAAGCCTCCTATTGTTTGTTTTATTTTGCCTAGTGTATATAGAGTTGTACCACTGGTGAAAGTTAATTACAACTCTATACACATACGATTATATATGATTTTAATCTAAAGTCAAGCCTGTTTTAATTATTTTTGACCATTCAAGGTGTGCTTCAGTAGAAAAATGATCGTTCTTTGTTAAAAATCCTTTATTTTGCAAGTGTGTTATCATGCCTATAGGTTGTATAAATTTTGTTTGATCTACAAAATTAAATGGGCATTCACCGTATTCCCATAAGTCTAACACAGTGGTCCATGCATATTTTATATCTAGTTTTTCACACAACAACTGCACATTTAAAACACAATTCCAAAAGTTAATTTGATGCTGTCTTTGTGAGTAATACTGTTTGTAATATGTTTTCATGTATCCCCTGTGCTCACTGCCAGGCGTACAATATCCATCTAATTCAACTTCATTGCCATCAAGATTACTTAATGTTCTTTTTTGACTTTTTTGCATGCCACTTATTGGTAACGCTTCAAAGGCATGTTCTTTGTCTTCAATGTACAGATCCCATCTGTTTGGGTCAGGCCATTGTATTACTAAGTGTGTGTATTGATTTTGGGAAAGTTCTACAATAACTCTTTTTGCAACTAAATCAGGGCCTGCTCCGCGGATACCAACATTTACTGTATCTTTAATATAAAAAGGCCAAGGTTCCCAATGAAACTCACGAGTGTGGGAACAACCAGCACATAAAACTTTGTTCATATTATTATTTAGATTTTAAATGGATCTTCGTATTTAGATTTGACAACGTCTTCTGACTCTAGAACAATGTTCATTTCAGCAACTTTGGAATCAATCCATGCTTCGAAGTGTTGTGATTCGTCTTTATATTTTCGTTTGTATTGTTTTTGTAACTTGCCTTTTTCTATATCTTTACCTTTTATGTTTTTAAATGCTTTTACATCTTCTGGTGATTTACGTACTTCGTCTCTGTACTCGTCACTTTGTTGCATTTTTTTCATATCTTGTAGATATCTATTTGCTAGTTGCATGGCAACACTTTTGAGTGTTTTCATGTTAGGATCTTCTTTATTAAACAACTCTCCTGCGGCAGCTAGTTTTGTTTCCATATCAGAAGCAAAGTTTGCCACTTCGTCATCTTGTGGATCGGCTGACAAAAACCTTGTTGCAATGTCACGCATTACAGCCGCAAGTTTTTGTTCCATATCTGACATTTGACTTCTCAGGTTATTTTGTAATTTGTCATATGAGTCATCTTTTTTCAATATAAGTTTGTTATCTGGATCTGATAAAAATTTGTTTACATATGGAGCAGTTCGCATTGCTGTACCAGTTAGTGCTTTGTAATCAACTTCTGTTTCGTCATCATCTTTTTTAAATTCGTTGATAGGTAAAAACTTAAAAGCATCCATGATGTCTTCATCAAAAGTTTCTTTTGTGAATAATTTTTTAAGATCATTTATATCTTCTTGTTGCAAATCAGTTGTGTTCGAATCTAGTGCTTCTACTGTTTGTTCGTATGTTCCTTGTTTTGCTATTCTGTGTAATGTTCTTTTTGCTTCAGCAATTTTGTCAGTAGCCGCTTCAACATATGGTAATGTATTTTCGTCTACAAGTCCTTGCCTAACTGCGTATTGTGAAAATTTTCTTAATTGTGCAATTTCTTCTACTTTTTTAATAATAGACTCACCAATTGCATCGTATGGATTTCCACCTTTTGCAACATGCATCATCATTGCTCTTGCACCTGATAGATAATTGTATGGAAAACGGAATCTTTCGCCTTCTTTGTTTTCAACAAAGATTGAACTTATGTTTCTTGACCTTGCACCAGGTACATCTTCGTCGATGGCTTTAGAATGACGTATAATCATCTTTGTTTTATCTAGTTTATGGTATGATGTTTTTGATGTTCCGTGCATTTTGTTTTCCTTAACTGTATTTACTTGCGACATAAATTCAAAGTCCCCTTGCTCGAGATCTAATTTTTCTACGTCTTGTGGCTTAAAATTCATATTGTGTGTTACAGCAAACTCACGCATTGTTCTAGCAAACTGGTACCATTGTTGTTCACTTTCTTCGTCTAGTATGTCTGTAATATCTTTGTTGTAAATTAAACGAACACTTTCTTCGTCAATTGCAACACTTACTGGATTATCAGCAAAATTAAACTTAAAAAACCTTGCCATTTGCGGGTCTGTAGTAACTTGAGCATCTGCATCACCTAGAGTAAGGTTTGTATAACGTGATTTTACTTCGTCAAATAAATCTTGTGCTACTGCTGATAAGTCCATAGCAATATTTATGTAATGATAATAGGCATTGGCATCATAATCTCTTCCTCAGAATCACGTAATCTTTCAAAAAGTTTCTGATCCCAATGAGCCACTGTACTAGCCATACGCACTGCAAGTAGTGTAGACATCACTAAATCGTCATGTTCACCGGGTTTTGCCTTGTATGAATTGCCTGATGCTACAAAATTCTTCAATTCTGATACCAAATTCTTAGATTGAATTTTCATAGAATCCCCTTCTAGCATCTGTTTAAATTTTGCACAAGCACTCATCTTAGAATTATGTGTTGTGTTGTAACCTTTTCGAAATCTACGTACATGGCCTTTCTTTGCTGTTTCAGATATCATCTGTCCTGGTATATTTTCTTCACCAATATCCGAAATAGCAATAAGTCCTGCTTCACCTATTGTGTTATTCTCTATAGAGTAATATATCTCAGGCTGTGTTACTCCGAACCCTTTTAAATCTTCAGCAATTTGATCAATCATCTGTTTCATGATTCTTATTTGTGCCTGTATCGGAGTATTATTGTGTTGCCATTCGGCAACCTGTGTCATTGTGGGTAATTCAAACACTTGTATAGCACCATAATCTCCACCTGTACCCAAAGAAGGATCTAATGATATAATGTATGCACATTTTTTCTTAATTTTTTCATACCACCGTACATGGCCATGACGTGATATTGGCTCTACTCCTTCTAGGTCTATTAATTTTGTAGGTTTGATCAGTGTTTCGTCGTAAATGAGGAATTCACAATCATGCTCACGTCTGAATCTTTCTTCACCTATTCTAGCACGTTCTTCTTTTGCCCATTGTTCTGTTCTATCTGGGTGATCTCTCCAATTGGCTCTGAAAGCGGCAAACCCATTTCGGCCTATCGGCATTTCATTTCCATATTCATCTAGTTTCTTGTTGGCTTCTTTCCATATAAGAGCAAATTGGTCCTCATCCGAGTTGGGTGTGGAAGTAATAATACATTTACCGCCTGTTGCTAGTGTTGGTGCTAATGAAGTCCAAAATTCTTTTGCTTTTAATGGTGGCTGAACAAATGCAAACTCATCACAATATATTAAAGACAGTGACATACCCCTACCAGTGTTTTCAGTAGTTGTAGTTGCTTTGATTCTCGACCCATTATCAAACTCGAGTGTGTTTCTATTATAAGAATATGCTCCAGCACGTAAAAAATCAGGTAAGTTTTCATATGTGAATCTTACTCTATTCATGATATCTTGAGCACCGGTAAATTTATGTGCCGCTATCAGTATTTGTGAATCAGGCACAAACATTGCATACCATATTAAGTAAGCGGCCGCACAAGTTGTCTTGCCTGTTTGTCTAGGCAACATGGCAATAGCAAATCTATTGTTATGATAGGTATCAACTAAACCTTTTTGGTAATCAAACATGTCAAATTTCATGGAACCTTTAGTAGGGTGTTGTATCATGCAATAATTTTGCAGAAAATACAACGGTCCTGTCTTAAGATCTATACACTTGTTTAATTCAAGTATGTTTGCTTCAGTAAATTTCTGTTTACTGTGTGCTTTTTTGGTGAGATTACCTTGTAAACTTTGTGCCATACATATATTTACTGTGGATTATTATTACTTCTTCGGAAGTGAACTTGCTGAATATTGATGCTTCATCTTTGGAAGATCAGTTTCGCCTGATAAAGGAGATTTAGTATCTTCATCGCCCATACTTACTAATTTTCCTGCGTCTTGTGTAGCAGACTGTTCTAAACGAGTTTTCATTAATTCTTTGAATAGAGTCATATTGTACTCGTCGCCTGATAATGGTGTATCAGCTTTTGGTGAGTCTTTATATTCGCTGTCTTGAAGTTTTGGTTCATAAACTGTTTCATCATCCTGCATTTCTTCAGTAGGATCATTAGGATGTTTAACTTTTAGATTATGAAAAGATATACCAAACTCATCTGCAAGTGTTGATTCTAATTGTTGAAACGACATAGGATAAGATGCTTCAATGTCGTATATTGTCACTTCTTGATTCTTTATTCTTGGAAATTCATGTGGATGTTCTTGAACTGGAGTAGTGCCTACTTTCTTGAATTCAATAGTTTCATATTTTGTCATGTAGTCTTTAAATCTTTTATCAAAGTCTTCTGGAACTTCACCTGCTATTTTAACTCTAACTGCGTAAGTTTTAGTGCTTTCGGAAAGATACTCTTTAAATGTTTTCATATAAATTATTTATCTTTATCAACGTCTTGAGGTTTGTTCGCTAGAATCTGTTTTATCAGCTCATTCCTGTCAGCAACCACTGATCCAGTGCCTGATACAACTTCTTCTTCGGGTTTTCCTTGATCTAACTTCTCTTTTTTAAGTTGTAGTTCAATCATTTTCAATTTTTTGTCTATTTTGGAGTTTTTAGCTGTGATAGCATTGCCCATCATTGATGCCGCTACTTCCATAATACGTCCAGCTAGACGTGGTTCAATGTTCATGCCCAAATCCATAAGATCTTGGTATGCTTGAAATGATTTTTGAGCATATTCATCTATTTCTTTGTCATCTTCTAGGCCGCCTACCTGTGGCAAAGCGGCATCTATCTTATCTATTGCAAGTTTTTGATTAATAAGACTATCTGCTTCCATATTGTCTTTTTGAATTTGTTCATCTTCAAGCTGTTGTATCATTTCTTTTTGATTGCTCGAATCTTCTAGATCAAATATTTCTTCTAATTTTTTTGTCATTGTGTTATTTAAATATATCGCTTTCGGTGATGACACGGAAACGAATTCCTTGGCGTTTACACCATTTGCCTGCGGCTTCCCATTTTGCTTTGTTTACAATATATGCCGCTTGATTTCCTATATTTTTGCCTACATTTTCTAATTTGGCTTGATTGTTTGGTTTTACTTCTATCAACTCCGCTATCTTTTTTTTATTTTTTCCGTTGTATACAATAAAAAAGTCCGGCACATATATTGTAGACTTTCCTGTTAACGGATGGCGGTAAGGAATCTTTATTGATTCTGATGCCCAATTAATCACTGCTGGATTATTATCACAGAAGTTCATAAACGCCCATTCCCATGATGATCTGTAAGTTGGTGTTTTTTTGCCTATGTACTTGTCTGGATACTTAGGTTGATATGGTCCTCTGGCCCAACGACTCATGCATTATGCCTTTATGTTTCTTATTACCACAGAATTTTGTGTGCTAGAACTTTTATAACCTAATATAGAAGTTTTAAATCTATTCAAGTTTAATATTTCGCCAACAAGATTGTTTAACGTTACTGGATCGGATGAATTTGCTTCTAGGGTATCTAAAATTTTCATAACTGATACCTCATCTATCTTTGCCTGTCGCACTAACACATATGCAATCGATTCTGCCGCTGTTCTATCATAATCTTTTTTAGTAAAAAAAGCAATACAGGCATCATATTCGCCTGCATTCAACTCTACTGGTGCGTCACCTAGGCCTGATAAAAATTGCACAGTGGCTTGATCACCTGTAGCAGACGTAATACCAACATTTGATAAACTTTGTGCTACTGCGCCGGGTGTGTTTGCCGAATTTGCTGATCTATAAGACATTAATATCCTTCTTTCGTTGTTGATGTTGTGCTAACTGATGGTTCAACTGATTTACTTGTTGACGTCGTATCTTGAACCACAGTGCTGTTGCCTTGTTGTGCTACAACTGCATTATACTTTTGCTTGTCTACTGAATAAATTAATTTTTGTTTTTTTAGCAGTAATTTTGCATCTGCCGGAGCATTATTTAAATAGGTATTCTTTTGAGATTCTGTAAGTTTATTCCATTCAGTGTCTACAGAGTTGATTGCTATGTTGTTTGCTCTTCTAAAACTTTCAAACTTAGCAAATTTTTCTTTAGCATTGTTGTCTAAGCTTAGATAATTTGTTACTTGTGATGGTGTTAAATTAATATCACCTTCGCTTACAGTTTTTTGTGAAGTTGCTATGATATTATTAAGTTGCGAATCAATTGGCAATGCTTCTCGTCGTCTTCTTCTAGTATCTTTTGGAAAATTTACTCCTGGCCGACTAGTAGCTCCTAAATTATTTGTTGCTCCTCTTAAAAAATCACCAGCTAGACCAAATAATTCTGATTTAACATTTCTGGTTGCTTTCCCACGTTTAATTGTTTGATATACGTTTGCTCCCTGTAGTATAGCACCCAAAAAGTTTCCAGACCCTGCTAATCCAAATGCTGAAGATATTCCTGCTAACACTCCACCTACTCCAAAAATACTATCTGTTCCTCCGCCTAATGGCGAAATTGGTGACGGAGTATTATCATAATGCAATGTAGCAAATCCTTGCGGATTATCTTTTCGTACAGCTCCTGCATTTATGATGACTCCTGAATACGAAATTGAAAAACTGTGTTCGGCTATACCACCGCCATCACTTTGATCTAAAGTTCCGTTGTTGTAGTCATTAATGAGTGGATTTAACAATTTGTATTCTGTAAATCTTTGTCTGTGTAGTTGAAACACTGAGATAGAATTAAAAAATCTTTCATCATTCCCAGTATCCATTCCCCACCTACCATAACTTGGGTTTAGAGTTTGGAAATTATCAAATTTAATTCTGTTATATTCTGTATCCTGATGATTCGTATCAGTCATGTAGTGTTGATAATAAGATTTAAAGAATGCGGCAGCCACATCACCCATATCATCATGTAAAGTTACAGCAACAGGATTATATGTTACTCCAGTTTGTACATAGTTTTTAAAATTGTATTGATTTTTCATTTCAACGTTGAAAGTATATTGCGGTAGATCAATAGACTTCACTAACATTCCTAGTTCTATCTGCTCGCCCTTCGAAGGATTTAGTATGTTGCCTGCGGCAGCTGGATTAATGCCAAACACCACATGATATAAAAATTTATTCTTTGGAGCTAATCGGAATGCTTCATCAAGATACAAACGAGACGCATGTTTGTAGTCTTTCATTGTATCACCGTTGACTAATTGGTCAAGAAAGTTATTCCTAAAGTTCATATAAGATATTTATTGAACTAAAAAGTGGGTGGATTATAATCCGCCACCTGTAACCGCGGTACCTAGTGTTCTTGCAACGTCTGAGCCAATGCCTGTGCCCCTAGGGGTTTGAATAGCATTGTCATATCTTATTGACATTGTGATTTGTACCGGGTCGGAAGTAGCATAAGCCATTGTACCATATTGTACATTGTCTAAGTAACAACCGTATAGTTCATAAGTTTCTAGAATGTTTGCTGTATCAGCACCGTTACCGCCGTCTAGCATTTCAATTCTGCCTGTGAATTTGTAATCAATTCCAGATGCAGCTGATGATTGTTCAAAGAAATCAAATTGTTTCTGTAATTGTTCGCCAACTAGTTTTGTTACTTCGTTGTTAACATCATCTCTAACGTTAAGTGTAATAGGATCCCAAGTGTGTTTACCTGCCAAATACACTCTTGAATTATAAGCATCAAGTGTGATTTGATCAAAAGTGATGTTTGGTCTTGTAACATCAACAACTTGTTTTGTAAGTTCCGATCTAGGAGTTGATACTCCAAAACCTTCAAGTATCACCCTAAAGCGATACTGTAGTTTTGGCATTAGCAAGCCTTGTGAACTTGCTGACTGATCACTTGCTAGTGGTACTGTAAATTTTGAAAGTGTTGATATTGCCATTTGTTTCTCCTAATTGTATTTACTATACTCTATAGTAATCTCTTTGTTACGCCTTTAAAGGGCTCCTATCTCTCCAGTGTTTTTCAATCTTACTGGAATGAATATAAACTCAACTGCTTTGACAGGCTCAATTGCCACATCAACATACAGTTCATTTCTATCAATTCTTCCAGGAGTATTGTTAGTTTCGTCACACACAACTGCAAAGTCAAACAATGCTCTTTGTGAAGTTAATTCTAACAAGAATGACTCAACTGACTGTTTGATTTCATTTCTAGTAAGTGTGTCGTTTGGCTCAAATATAAATGGTCTAGCAATTTTATCTAAGTTCAATCTCACAAATGCAACTAGTCTAGCAACATTCACTCTATCTAATGCTGACTGTGTAAGTTGTCTTGTTTTTTGTCCAAACACTGTTAAGCCAGTTCCGGTTACAAATGATATAGGGTTAACATTAACACTGTATAATGAATCTCTTAATCCACTTGATACGTTAGTAGTTTCAAATTCGCCTTCTGAATTGATACTACCTACAGCTGATGCATTGTCAACTTTACCACGTCTAACACCTGCTGGTGCAAACCATGGAAATGCCACTTGATCATTAAACGCAATCGTTCTCAACATCATGTGTGACGCTGGTACTACAACAGATTTTCCAGTCAATGCAGTTGTTAATCCTGAAGGATAGTAAACACCTGTTTGGCTGTCTGTGGATAGTAATCCATCTTCGCCATTGTCTGCCGCGCCTGCTGTGTTGTTTGCCCAGTTTGTTACATCTGTTGATGTGGCCGGTAATCTAAATGGTGTGTCACCAACTACAAACGCTGTGTCTTTTCTGTCTGCGTTAAGTGTTTCTAAATCACTGATCAGTTCTGGATATCCAGGAGCCGCTAGTAAGTTAAATTCTCTTTGCTCTTCTCTCAATGCAGTGGTTGAAGCAACTGTTGATTTCAGTTGTTGAACAACTACATTACGTTGTGCTTTTCTGCCCATGTAAGGTGAACCATCATGTTTTAGTGGTGATTCACTTACCCATGCATCTTTTTCAGTTGGTAGTGTAGGGTAAGTTACTGAACTAGCAAAATTTGTTCTTGAGAAGTAGGAATTTCTGAATTTTTTAACATTATAACCTGATCTTCTTAGGTTAAATCCTAACATTCCTTTTGGATATAATGCCGGTTCAGGGGCATCAATATCTAAGTAAGTTGATGTTAGTAAGTCAGTAATTAAAGTTTCTTCTGTGATTACATCTTTAGTACCATCTGAATGTAATCTAAAGTCTGCAAACAATATGCCATCTTGTCCAGTTTGGTCTCCGTTGTCAATTAAAACAAAGTTTTCACCATCATTTTTTGAACTATCATATCTGTAAAGTTTTGGATAGTTTTCTAAATCAGATGAGTCTAACCAAAGGTCACCATCTGCAAGTGCTGTGCCATCTGATTGTGTAGTCGGTTCAGTTGCTGATACTTGTGGACCATTTGGGTCTGTGGTACCTAGATTAAATCCTCTTGCATCAGATGAAACATTTTGATAACCTGTCCATGCTGTTCCATTGTGAATAAGGATATCAACTTCGTCAACAGTTGTGTTGTACCAAAGTTGTCCATCTGCAGGCTCTTTGCTTGGTGTTGATACACTTTGAATTGGTGTAAAAGTTGTTCCAGAGTCTGGAAGATTTTCTAATGGCTCCCAATTGGATGCCATAAATGCAAACGTTCTTTCTGCTTCATCTAAACTAGATCCATCACCAAGTTGTACAGTTGAATAATCATCTTTATCACCTGTAGGTGCAACATAAAAATTATTAATTTTGTCTGTTGTTAGATCTGAATTACTACCATATGAATTTGCATTTGCACTAGTAAATCCAATGTCAGACATTGGCGTACCATTCTCATCTGAGAAGTAAATGTTTCCACCTAATGTGTGTTTAATTTTAATTCTTTTTGATGTCGCATCATATTCTGCTTCAATGTGATTAAAGTTTGCCGCCGCTATCGCTGTGACAAAATCATCTGCATCTGTGCCAGTCAACGTTATTGTTGCCTGATTTAAAAATGCTGATGCAGTGTTTGTGGTTGCATCTTTATTAATCACTGTTTCTGCCATTCTTATTGTGTCGCCAGCAGTTGTGCCAATTGCAGTTTTTGTTCCAATTTTATCTGAAACTATTTGTGTTACAGCGCCTACGCCGCCTGCTCTTTTGAATGTAACAAAGTCAATTAACTCTCCTGAATCTTGACTTGAATCATTCCATTCAGACTCGCCTGAGTTGACTTGCACAAATACATCGTTCACTGTTAATGAAGATCCGCCGCCTAGTTTGTCAAGTTGTTGTAGTGCTTGTTCTTGTGTCTTGAACACAGGAGCAACTACATCAATAAAGGCACCTTCTGCATCTGAATATTTCTTCAATGCAATACTGGCTCCACCTGATACACTAGTTGTTTGTGCAAAAACTGATCCTGAAGGTTTAGGAGCAGTGTCGCTTGCTCTAAATCCATGATCTTCTGTGTGTGATCCAACAAATATTTTTGGAACATGATATCTTCCTGCTGTGATTCCAAGTTGTGTTGTTGCTGTTACTGTACTGTCACCTACGTTGCTAATTATGATTGAAGATACTTGTGCCGCTGTTGATGAGTCATCGCCTGATGCAGTTGGGATACCATATATTTCTAATTGGCCGTTAACAGCTGCCGCTTGTACTCCAGCAATACCTGCTGAATTAATAATCGACGCCGCTTCCGATATCGAGTATCCTGTATCAACTAAGTTGCCATTAATTTCTAAAGTACCATTGTCTAGTGTTGGGTTAGTAGCAGTACCTACGATTGTAGGATGTGAACTTGCCCATGATGCATCTTTGACTGCTGAATCAGCTGATCCAACCTGTACCCAAGCATTTGATCTATTTTTGTAGTATAGTCTGTTGTATGGGTTAGTTGCAACAATAGCATAATCGCCAATTGAACCTTTATTAGTTTTTGGTGCTGTACCTGTTACATCATCTGTTGATGTAATAAAAATTGGTTGTTTCACTGTGAACGTTTGATCTGACTGACTCCACTCTTTAATTCCAAATGCAGTTGAAGTTAGGTCGAACCAATAAAAACCATCTTCTGGAGTTCCACCAGGTGCATCAGCAGTTCCTGTTAATTCGCTAGTGTTGATGTTTGCTCTGACTACAAAAGCACGATTGGCTATACCAAGAAAGGAGTAAGTGGCTTGGAGACCATATTCGTTAAGTTCATAACCTTGTAACGGATTACCTGAAGCATCTGTATAAAAAGTTGGATCACCAAATGTTTGTGTCAACTCTCTCTGTGATGATATTAAAAATATTTCATTAGCATTTGTACTCAATGTACCTGATGCTGTTCCTGATCCTGTACCGGATCTTTTGTCTTGAGCAGTTGCAACTACAACTAGTGGTACTGCTCCTGGTATACCAGGTACGTAGAATGATTCGTCTACTACGGTAACCTGTACTCCTGGTGATGTTAATGCCATTTCGTTTTTACTCCTTTAAAAACATTGTTATGAATATTTACCAATTAGGACTGATTTATATACATCAATTTTCCT